>OHFO01000198.1_pt1 | contig 17455 bp, 20 predicted proteins | sample 1567541 | NCBI WGS metagenome assembly OHFO01 (sample SAMEA3879595, study PRJEB24766) | human gut metagenome | biome: human-associated habitat; feature: feces | place: USA | collected 1985/1987 | reverse complement strand
CAGAAGAACTTCTGGCGAGACATCATATTGAGACAGAAGGATATGAGACTGTTGCATTATCAGAAGAGGAATTTGGGGAAGATACGCTTGTTCTGGCAATGCAGGAAAGTATCAAACAAAAGATACAGAATGATTATCCGGGAAAAGGACAGGTTTATACACTATGTGAATTTGTAAATGGAAGCAAAGAGATTCCGTCTGTATATGGTCAGACACAGGAACAGTATGAGCAGATGTATGAGCTGATCCAGGGGTATGTCAAAAAACTTGCCAATAAGTTAAACGAGGAGGCAAAAAACAAATGTCAAATGTACACGTAATGGATCATCCGCTGATTCAGCACAAAATCGGGATTATCAGAAGAGAGGAAACAGGTTCAAAGGATTTCAGAATGATGATCGGTGAGATCGCAATGCTGATGTGCTATGAGGCAACCAGAGATCTGAAATTACAGGATGTCGAGATCCAGACACCGATCTGCAAGATGACAGCAAAAGAGCTTGCAGGAAAGAAGCTTGCTGTTGTTCCGATCCTGAGAGCAGGACTTGGAATGGTAGAAGGTATGCTTGCGATGATTCCGGCTGCAAAAGTAGGTCATATCGGTTTGTTCCGTGATCCGGAAACTCTTGAACCGGTAGAATACTACTGCAAACTTCCGGCTGACTGTGAAGAAAGAGAAGTATTTGTAACAGACCCGATGCTTGCAACCGGTGGTTCTGCGATTGCTGCAATTACGATGTTAAAAGAAAAAGGAGTAAACAAAATGAAGCCGAAAAAAGCGTTTTATATTGAGAACTTAGAAACTATAAAGGACTTGGAAGATCGAGTCTATGACTTGACAGTTAAAATGGATCGTGAATGCGGAAAGCAAGATTTCAACGAAAAACTCAATCAAGCATGGTCATTGTTATATGAGGTATGGAAAGAAAATAATTAGTTACAAATAGGGGGTATTATCATGAGAATATGTAAAAAATTACAGATACAAGTTAACAATGAAGTGTTAGCGGCAGTCGATCGTTTTAATGAGGAATTGAATTACTGTTCAATTAGTGTAGGCAAGCGACTTCGCTCATGCCAGGCATACGTTTACGAAACACCTAGTTTCTACGTTTTACGTAGTTACAATACAGTAGTAGCAATTATTGAGAAAAGTTCAGACACTTGCTATGACTTTCTAAGAGGTGTTTACGGTTACACTAACACATCAGCACAACATATTTCAAAATTTGATAAAGACTATGGACGTGGTACATGGGGTTGCAAGGAACGTGTAACCTACCGTGAAGTATAAGGGGGTGTGAATATGAGTTTACTTATAACTTTTTGGAATGGTGATTCTTCACAATTTGATGAATGTGACGGTATTGACTTTACTTTAGGGTTAGTTAGAATACATGAAAATAATGAGTGCTATGAGTATGATGAAGGTGGAGTCAAAGAAATAATCTTTGTGAATGAGTACACACTTTCATATGCCATAGACGAAGGTTATGTAATGTAAACAACAAGGGCGCGTGGTTGGCACGATTACAGTTTCAACGCTGTCCGCCCATTAGCACCTACATGGTGCAGAAACCAATAAACAACGCAATAGAAAGAAGAGGTATTACTATGGCAAGAGAAAAAATGGTAACAAGGACAGTAACCCAGACAACGGCAGAAGTTATGACGATTGATGTCACAACGGCAGAAGTACAGATACGTGAGTACACTATCGGTGGCACATACGACACTAACGAAATTCTGCTCAAAAAGCTACAGAAGCTTTTCCAGACCGATACATTCAAGCTTGTAAATATCAACAGTACTAAGGTTGAGGATTTACTTCTTGGAATGACAGAAGAGGACTTTATCAGATACGCTACAGTCCTTCCACCTAGAAATACTAAAAATGCATAAAGTTAGTCAAAACTAACAAGGGTGCGTGGTTAGGCACGATTACAGTTTCAACGCTGTTCACCCATTAGCACCAACAAGGTGTGGAAACTAATCAAAATAAAACCAGAAAGAAAGAGGGAACAAAAATGAGTAAACACTATGTAAAGTTAGTAAAGGAAATGATTAAAGAGGACATCAAGGATGATGTAGCCATATCAGTGGTAAACGGTACTCTTGTGGTGGACATTTATGTAAATCACTGTTTATGTTGGCACACAGCTATACCGCGTATTGAATTACGAGCAAGTTCATATATGACAGCGAAAATCGTATCAGACACGATAAAAAATCAATATAAGCAGTTCATTTTGGATAAGTATTTTGTTCGGAAAAAATTCAAATAATACTTGACATTTAGATCGTCATATGCTATTATATAATTGTAGCAAGATAATAAACAAAAATTCGAGTTACGTTTGCCATAGGTGGTGCAGACTTTCAATCCACTGTGCCACCTACCCCCTTAGTAGGTGTAGTTTATTGGTAAAATGCGTGAATCTTAAATAAATCCTATCATCGCTCATTCACGTGAAACAGGTTCAATCCCTGTCACCTACTCTAGTGCTTTATAGCACTAAACTATATTTTGACGTTTTTTAAAAATAAAGAAAGAGAGGAAGAAAAAACATGGCAAGAGTACCAATGGTAACAAGAACAATCATCACAACAAAAGTCAACGTAATGTGCTTAGACATTGAGACAGGAGAACCTTGTAACAAGTCTGTAGTAGTTCCACGTACTTACAAGGACGATGAAAAGCTTCTCAAGAAAGTGAAAGAAGTTCTTGAAACGGAAACATTGAAACCAGTACACATTGTTGACAAGGAAGAAATTGAAACACTCTACGGAATGACAGAACAGAACTTCATTGAACACTCAAAAGTCTTACCACCGAGAGCAGTGACAGAAGAAAACGTAACAGAACAGTAAAAAAAGAAAGAGGCAAAATAATATGGTAGAAATTAAAAATTGTAGCAGAGAATTTTCAGAAGTTGAGCAGTATCTTATGACGATTGCACCATCAATCATTTCAATGAAAGACGTTCCAGATGGAACGCACATTACAGTTGACGGTATTCTTACATTTGAGGATACAAAAGAGTCAACTGGTGAAATTACGGATATTCTTTCAGTGATCACACCGGAAAAGAAAGTATACTCATGTCAGTCGTCAACATTCAAACGTTCAATCAGAGATATTTCAAATATCATGAAAGATAAACAGTATACAATCATTAAGACGTCAGGCAAAACGAAAGCAGGGCGTGACTTTATCAACTGTGAGTTAGATGTTGAAAGTCTTGAGTAACTAGTAATATTAACAGCGTGTACTTTAATCGGTACACGCTTTTTTAGACAAGAGGGTGATTTTTCATGGCAAAAAGAAAAAAGAAAGTATCAGCTTATACACGTAACAGAAACCGTATCAACAGCTACATAAGACGATTAAACAAAAAAGGACTTATCACTGAATTATATTTTCCAACAGAAAGAGAACTAAAATTACAAGGAATAAAGGGTGCAGAGTTAACCCGTTACACCAATGAGTTGAAAAAAGTAACACCCGATTTCTTAAAAGGTGAAACCATTCCAATTCCAAAAACGCCTCAGAACTTTAACGAAAATGGTGATTTAAAAGTCGGTGACGATGGAATGTTTAATAGGACAGTAATAGCAGACATAAAAAATAACATATTACATTACCCTAAAGAAATAGCTGATAAAGTTACTTCTTTAATTGACCAGTTAATCACACAGCAGGGTATAGATGATGTAGTAGAAGCTATCATGTCAACGCCAGATTTGCATTACTATTTGAATAAAAGTAAATATGACAGCGAATCAGCATTGGAAGATTACGCTACAGGAATTATAAATGCACTCCCTAGCGCAAGTGATCAGTATAAAATGGACTTAGCTGATGCCTTCGAGTTTAACGAGTTAGGCTATACCATTGAAGATTAAAAAGTACAGATATTTTATGTGTGACTTTGAAACAACTGTTTATAAAGGACAAGAGTTCACAGAGGTATGGGCATCAGCTTCGGTAGAACTATTCACAGAAAATGTTAGTATTTTTCACTCAATTGATGAACAGTTTAATTACTTTGTAAAGCAAGATTGTAATATCGTAGCCTATTACCACAACTTAAAGTTTGATGGTTCATTCTGGTTGTCATATTTGATGATAGATAAAGGGTTCAAACAGGCTTACAGAAAAACAGGTGAAGCTATAAATGAGGTAGAGTGGTTGCAAGAAAAATTTATGGAAAATAATTCCTTTAAATATAGTATATCAGATAAAGGAATGTGGTACACCATTATTATAAAGGTAAATAATCACTTTATTGAAATAAGGGATTCACTAAAGCTTTTGCCATTTAGTGTTAAAAGAATTGGTGATAACTTTGGCACAAAGCATAAGAAGCTTGACATGGAATACACAGGTTTTCGATATGCAGGGTGTGAGATATCAGACAGTGAAAAAGAATACATTGCTAATGATGTCCTTGTTGTTAAAGAAGCACTTGAAATTATGTTCAATGAGGGGCATGATAAACTGACAATAGGTTCTTGCTGTTTGGAAGAATACAAAGAGATATGTAAGAAATCACTCAAAAACCAGTTAGAGTATAAGGAAATGTTTCCAGACGTGTATAATGTGAGTATTAACCCTATAGAATACACATATGAAAACGCAGGAGATTATATAAGAAAATCATACAGAGGTGGTTGGTGTTATTTAGTAAAAGGTAAAGAGAACCAAATAAAAACAAACGGAACTACGGCTGACGTAAATTCACTGTACCCATCCATGATGTCGTCTGAATCTGGGAACAGGTATCCTATTGGTAAACCTTGTTTCTGGAAAGGAAACTATATTCCAGACGAAGCTATAGCAGATAATAAATATTATTTTGTTAGAGTTAAAACAAGATTTTATATCAAGAAAGATAAGTTACCATTTATACAGATAAAAAATTCTTACTTATATAAAGGAACAGAAGCACTGGAATCGTCAGATATTTATGACAGTAAAACAGATTCTTACTTTTCATTCTATAAAGATAAGGACGGCATATTAAGAGATACAAGGGTTGAATTAGTCTTGACAATGACAGATTACCTGTTGTTGAAAGACCACTATGATTTAGTTGATTTTGAAATACTGGATGGATGTTGGTTTTATGCTTTGACAGGTATCTTTGATGAATACATTGAAAAATACAAGCACCAGAAGCTTGTTAGCAAGGGTGCATTGCGTGAGTTGGCTAAACTTTTTCTTAATAATCTTTACGGAAAAATGGCATCTAGTAAAGATTCATCGTTCAAACTGGCATATGTGAAAGATGATAAAACAATAGGGTTTTTACCTGTTACAGAATCAAACAAGAAACCAGGGTATATCCCTGTTGGTTCAGCTATCACAAGTTATGCAAGAAACTTTACCATCAGAGCGGCACAAGCGAATTATCATGGTGTTGATAAAGCAGGTTTTATTTATGCAGATACAGATAGCATACACTGTGATTTACCACCAGAAGAAATAATTGGAATCAAAGTACATGATAAAAACTTTTGTTGTTGGAAATTGGAATCATGTTGGGATAAAGCAATATTCACAAGACAGAAAACTTACATTGAACACGTAGTTGCAGAGAACCTAGAGTCAATAGAAAAACCATACAACAATATAAAGTGTGCAGGTATGCCAAAACGTTGTAAAGATTTATTTGAATTATCACTGTCAGGTGATGCTGATATAAATAAAGAATGGAGTGATGAAGAAAAAGAATTTCTATTTTACGAAGATAACAACCCTATTAAACGTGATTATAGATCATTTAAAATAGGATTGAAAGTACCTGGAAAATTACGACCAAAGAGGATACGTGGTGGCGTTCTATTAGTAGATACATCATATGAAATGAGGTAAAAAACATGAAGAAAATTATATGTTTATTGCTATTTTGTTTTACATTAACAGGGTGTACGACTGGTAACAAAGTACCAGCTGAAAAAACTGACTACAGTATAATACTTAATAGTGGTTCAGCTTTTGTATTTACATTTAAAGACCCTGATACAAACGTTTGGTATATAGCATCTAATAAAGGTGTAACACCTAGACTTAATCAAGATGGTTCATTATATGTAAAATAGTATAAAAAACAGAGGGAGAACTAACTTCTTACCCTCTGTTTTATTTATATCTATAACTCATGTGTTAATCATTGCGTTCAGCGAAAACGACAAGTAACACAGGCTCTATACTTTCAAGAGTGCTATCCTATGTTCTCAATGTTAATCGCATGAGTAGATATACCTAGTAACTAAGTGCGCTTAATGTTGCTTCTTTACACCTTAGGTCTTTAAATCTAAAGCAACCACGCTCAAACAAATATCGAAGATTATTCAAAAAGAAATCGTTACGTTTTAACATAACATAATTGATCTCGTGGTCGTCAGTAGTTACGCTGATTTTTAAGCCAAAGGTGCGATCTGGTCTATCATCACAGTATAAGTAACCATACTCAGTAAATTCTCTTATACCAAACTCACAGCCTTTATATTTAAGTGTGCAAAGGTATTTATTTTTTCCAGTAGGTCTTTCAATAAAACTCTGGTTATCATTCAAATAAACACATTCACTACTATAACCAACATAACTGTCTTTCTTAAAAGCTCGATTGAATCCGCTAGTTTTCTGCGCTTCGCTTGCTGATTTATTGAATCCCTGTTCTAACACAAAACCGTCACCGCGTAAAAATTTTGTGTCTTTATGAAGTCTAGCACTTATTTCCATTTTTGTATAATATGGGTTGATAAGGCTGACAGGGTTCGCAATCATATACACAGGTACATAACGAACTTGCTCTCCTTGGCCTCTTGCAATAGACGTATGAATACTGATGAACTTTCTTACTTCATCAGGACAGTAGTGATTAGATTCGCTTTGAAATTCATCAAATTCTAGCCTAGAAATATCAGCAAATAAATGGCTGTATTTTTTCAACTGGTCGGCACTGTTTAAACTGATAGCATAGCCACAGCTTTTTTCGTCTAAGAATAACTCATGGAAAATGCCACTTGCCCGTCTTTTTGACGTCATGTTATGACCTGTGAAGAACAAACTACCTATATCTTTATAGAATTTATCTACCACATTATCAAGTTCATAATTATAACGGTAAATAAGCCCAAACTTTTCACCTTTATCAAGAAATCTGTTTATGCACAGTCTGCTAAAATAGGTTGTCTTTCCTGCGCTTCGGTTGGAAGTAACCATATAGATTTCTGGTTTGTTACCATTTATATCTAACATTGACAATAATTTAGTACCGTCATAATACTTTCCCATGCAAAAAATCTCCTTTCTATATTTAATTATAACACACCCATTGATTTTTTGCAAGTATTGTGCTATAATAAAGATAAATTAAATAAGAAAGGAGATCCCATGGAAAACTTATATCCAATCTTTGTAGCGTTAGGGTTTAACGCCCTAGACGTGATAACAGGAATCGTGTCAGCCGTAAAAAATAAAGACATTAAATCCGCCAAACTACGTGATGGACTTTTCAAAAAAGTGGGTTTTATTTTCTGTTATTTTACGGCGTGGTTAGTTGACGGATATGGAGACATTATAGGGTTCAAACTAGGTGTAGCAATATTACCAGTTATTGTTCTTTATACATGTACAACTGAGCTTGTTTCGATACTCGAAAACATATCCAATATTAACTCAGACCTTTTACCAAGTAAACTTATGGAACTTTTTCACGTTTCAAACACCAGAAAGGAAAATTAAAATGTTACAAGTATTTATTTCACAGCCAATGAACAGGAAAACAAACGAAGAAATCAAAGAAGAACGTATGCGAATTGTTTCAAAGATTAGTGATATACTAACAGAACCGTTTCAAGTTATTGATTCTTTCTTTGAATCAGCTCCACATGATGCAAAACCGTTATGGTTTCTAGGAAAATCTATTGAACTATTATCATCAGCAGATTTAGTATATTTTTCTAAAGGTTGGGAAAATGCTAGAGGTTGCAGGATTGAACATGCATGTGCAGTAGAGTATATGTTGGATAGAATTGAAGAATAAGAAAGGAGTAACAAATGGGTGACATTAACAAAGCTGTTTCTTTCATGATTAACACAGCAAAGGACAATATTCATGGTTATGACCAACAGCACAGAAACGGTCCAGATTATGACTGTAGTTCACTTGTAGGGACAGCTTTATACTATGCAGGTTTTGCTGTTTCACCGTATTCATGGACTGGCAACTTAGAGTCACAGTTAAGAAAAGCAGGTTTTGTAGATTGCAAAGCACCATGGAAAGCAGGTGACATTCATTTAAACAGAGGAAACCACGTATGTATGAGTATCAATGAAAGCCAGATAGTTGAAGCGTCAATTAACGAAAAAGGAACAGCCACAGGTGGTAAAACTGGTGATCAAACAGGTAAAGAAATTCATATCACTTCCTATTATGACTATTATCTCGGTTGGGATTTACACTTGCGATTTACTGATGTAAGCACAAACAGCAATAAACCTTACCCTATTGAAGAAATAGCTCGACAGGTTATTGCAGGTAAATGGGGCGTAGGTATCCAGAGAAGAAGACTATTAGAAACAGCAGGTTATAATTATGACGAAGTACAAAGCTATGTAAATGGACTCTTTACAAAAGGTGGTTACAAGTCGAATGGTGAAGTTGCAAGAGAAGTTATCAAAGGTGTGTGGGGCGTAGGAAAAGAAAGAAAAAACAGACTTGAAAAAGCAGGTTATGATTATAACGAGATTCAAAAACTCGTTAATCAGATGTTAGGTTAATTCAATGCCAGACATTAACAAAGCTTATTCATGGGCAATCGAAACGTGTAATGCCCCTAACGTGGGATACAGTCAGTCATATAGAAACGCCCAGACCGTAGGTGGCATTACATATTACGATTGCAGTTCTTTTATAAACTACGCACTCTTAGCAGGTGGATTTTCAACACCGAATTATGCACCAAAATATAACGCATTTACAACTTACACAGAAGCAGACGTTTTACTTTCGTTAGGTTTCAAGGAAGTTGATGCTAGTGGTGAATACTTACCAGGTGACATTGGTCTTTCAGTTTCGCATACAGAAATGTGCTATAAAGGTGGTAAGGGAAAAGGTGTATTCATGGGAGCGCACACAGACAATGCACCATTAGCACATCAAGTTAGCATAGGTTCAACAACTGGAAATCAAAATTATGAATCATCATTCCCACGGTTGTTTAGATACGGTGAAGGCGGTGCATCTGGTTACGGTTGTAGTGCATACGTAGTATCAGCAATATGTGGTAATATGTGGCAGGAAAGTGGTGTAAACCCTGGTATGTGGGAAGGACAGAATGTCAGTTCATTTACCGCTTTAAATGTTGGTTTTGGGCTAGGACAATGGACAAACACTGGTGGCAACACACATGGTAGACTTTATCAGCTGCATGAATGGCTTCAGTCAAATGGATATAATGACGATGATGGTATCGGACAGTTAAATTATTTAATTCATGAAAATGTATGGTATTCCAGAGATGAAGCTAGTCAATATGCTACGTTAACAGATTTTCTTACTTCCAGTAGTACAGATTTAGCTGAATTAACTCATGCTTTTAACGTAGGTTGGGAAGGAATACACGATCACACATGGGATTTCCGTGTAACCTATGCAGAAAAATGTTATGACTTTATTACGAAACACGCTAATGACACCTCAATCAACAAATGGTTTTCAAAAAATGAGTTCTTATCAGTTGATGAAAGACTAAACAATGCCGTTCTTATCTACAGATTCTTATCGGCAGGTGGTGGAGGTGGTGGCACGCACACCACAAAAAAGAAATCAATGCCAGTTTGGATGATGCTAAAATATCATTATTAAGTTGAAAGGAGATGATTGAATGGCAGTAAAAACTAGAGAAGAAATTCTGGAAAGTTTCAAAACAAGATTAGGAGAAAATCCTGATGATGAATCCATTTCGTTTTTAGAGGACGTAACTGATACACTGGACGACTTTGAAAAAAGAGCGAACGGTGACGGTACAGACTGGAAAAGCAAGTATGAAGAAAACGACGCAAATTGGAGAAAGAAATACACAGAAAGATTTTTCTCAGATGAACCAGAACCAATACCAAAATCAGGCACAAAACTAGAACCAGATGACACCCCAAGGACATTTTCAGATTTATTTAAGGAGATTTAAAAGATGGCTAGAAGAATTGCTAATAGTACGCTCAATGCGTCTACAATCGACATTATGAACGTTATCAGACAGAACGCGTCATATGATTATCAGCAGAACGTACCTGCTGTAGCAAAGGCAAGTGACATTCCTAAAGTCGGAGAAGTTATATACGGAACACCTGCTTTTGCAAACCAGTTTATTAACGCACTTGTTAACAGAATTGCTATTGTGCGTGTGCAGTCCGCAAACTTTAACAACCCGTATTCAATTCTTAAAAAAGGATATCTTGAGTACGGTGAAACTGTAGAAGATATTTTCGTGTCAATCGCAAAAGCAGTAGACTTTAGTGCAGAAAAAGCACCTAAGAGAGAGTTCCAGAGAAGTATTCCAGATGTTCGTTCAGCTTTCCACGTAATGAACTGGCGTGTAATGTACCCAGTAACTATTCAAGACGAAGATTTAAGACAGGCATTTCTTAGCATTGACGGTGTACAGAACCTTATTGCTAAGATTGTTGATGCTGTTTACACTGGTGCAGAGTATGACGAGTTCCTACTCTTTAAGTACCTGTTGATTAAAGCAATCAGTCATGGTAGAATGTATCCGAAGTCAATCGGTACTGGTAAAGAACTTACAGAAAGTGCTGTTCAGTTTAGAGGTACTTCTAACTTATTACCATTTATGTCGAGTGAGTTCAATGAAGCAGGCGTTAAAACAAACACGCCAAAAGAAAGACAGGTTATTTTCATGGACGCAATGTTCAATGCACAGTATGATGTGAATGTACTTGCAAGTGCTTTCAACATGGACAAAGCAGATTTTATGGGTAGACTGTTCCTTATTGATAACTGGTCAGAGTTCGACAATGAACGTTTTGACATTATCAGAGCTAATTCTGATGGTATCGAAGAAGTTACCACGGAAGAACTTGCACTGTTGAAAAATGTAAAAGCTGTTATTCTGGACGAAAACTGGTTTCAGGTTTATGACAACAATAACAAATTTACAGAGAAGTATGTAGCATCTGGTTTATACTGGAATTATTTCTATCACACATGGAAAACAGTTTCCAATTCTCCGTTTGCAAACGCTTGTGTATTTGTAACAGATGACGCTACAATTACATTACCTGAATCAATCAAAGTACATGTTGATGCTAAGGACGAAAGTGACATTGCTACGGTATTTACAATCAGCCCAGACTTAGATGGCCAGAGCCTTGAGCCACACAATGTAAACTTCATTCAGACACAAGAGTTGACTACGGCAGGTATTGCTGTTCAGCCTTATGGTGGAATTATGATTCCTAACAATAAGATTGCTACAGAAATCACACTGGTAGCAGAGATTAACGGTACTAAGTACACAGCTACTACGACGACTATTACTGGTGATACAACTGTTGGCACGGATATTACATTAAATAAAGAGTAATGTCAAGGGTGTGTGGTGGTATAATGTTACTGTCACACACCCGTTAGAAAGGAATGTATTATGTATATAAATCCTCAGACTAATATAAAGTTACTAAAAGATGTACCACTAGATACAACCTATGACCACACATTATGGTTTGACAGTATGAGCGCACAGTTTGGGTATTTCAGTGCCTTGACTAAGTACAATATGAGTAACTATACTTATCAAAGAGTACAAAAAGGAGTAGCAAGAGTTGGTATTAACGCTGACAGTCTTTATGACTGTAACTACATGATGTTTCAAAATTCAGCATATGGTAACAAATGGTTTTATGCATTTATTACAAGTGTTGAATATGTAAATGACGTTACATCTAATATCAGTTTTGAAATTGATGTCATGCAGACATGGTTATTTGATTGCTCACCAGATTATTGTTTTGTTGAAAGAGAACACTCGGAAAGTGACCAGATAGGTGCTAACATTATACCGGAGAACCTTGACACTGGGGAATATGTGTACAATGGCTACGGTAAATTAACTAAAGCACTTGACCCTTTGTGTATTATATGCATGGTCTGTGACACCGCAGAAGACCCAGACGGAACGTTATATGATGGCATTTATGGTGGTTGTACATTATTTGCATACAATGTAAATAAAAAAGGTGTTTCAGCTTTAACTAAAAAATTGCAAAGTTATAACCAAAAACCAGACGCTATTGTAGGTCTTTACATGTGCCCTGTTATAGCTACAGGTAAAGCTATTCCAGATGACGGTCTACAATTACTATTTTCAAAAGGAGCTTTTGGGTTTGACATTTCTGTTCCTGCATTAACAACACGTGATACGCTTGACGGGTATAAACCTAAAAATAACAAACTGTACACTTATCCATATAACTATTTATCAGTAGAAAACGGAAAATCTACAGCTAGTTTTAGGTATGAATTTTTTAACAATTTAACCGTAGCACTTCATGTTGATGTTCCAGTAACTATGCCTATTCAAGTAGCATTAAGACCAAACGGATACAAGGGTAGTAAGGTAGGTACAACTCTTAACGGTGAATCATTGGTACTTGACGATTATCCAATGTGCAGTTGGTCAACTGATTCTTTCAAAGCGTGGTTAGCACAGAACGCATTGCCTTTAGCTACAACAGCAACCGCAGGTGTATCTGCACTAGGGTTGTCTGCCTTAGGCGTAAGCTTTCCACCACTAGGTGTACTAGCAGGAGTTGGAACAGTTATGAATTTATTATCACAGGGTTATAAGGCATCTATTGCAGCTGATGTAGCAAGGGGTAATATTCACAGTGGTAACGTTGATGTAGCAAGTGGAAAGAAAACATTTTGGGGTGGAAGAATCAGTGTAAGTTATCAATATGCAAGAATGATTGACGATTTCTTTACTAAGTTTGGATATGCAACTAAGAGAGTAAAAATTCCTAATCGTAACAGTAGACCACATTGGAACTATGTAAAAACTGTTAGTGCTACAATGACAGGGAGTGTCCCGTCTGATGATATGAAAAAGATATGCAGTATCTATGATAATGGTGTAACATTCTGGAAACATGGATATGAAGTTGGTAGATATGACCTAGACAATAGTCCAGTATAATAAGGTGGTGATAAAGTGGGACGAAGAAAGCATGACATTTGTGACGAAAGTATGGTTTTGAACAACCTTACTTATCGTCAGTATTTGAACAGATTAACAGAACTTGCTATATCCATGTTTGAATGGAAGAATTTACCAGATACAGTTGACGCAAGATATCTTGAATTACATTTATTTGAAACTGGTTGTATGGTTTATTTCAAAGACGATGTGATAGGAGACTTGTGCTTAGATTGTATTGTTAATGGCAGGCTTGACGTGTATGGAAACCCATTGCTAAGAAGAGCGTACAGTGGTTACAACAATTACCAGAAGTTACTAACTTATAAAGACAGCGTTATTATCTGGAATAATTATCTGCATGGTAACAGTATTCTTGATGTTGAAATGTTTGCAAGAAGATTATACAATATTGATAGAATTATTGATATCAATGCAAACGCACAGAAAACGCCTGTGTTGGTACAAGGTAATGAAAAGCAAAGACTTACTCTTTTAAATCTGTATAAAGAATATGACGGAAACGCACCTTTTATTTTTGGTGATAAGAATCTGGATATTAACGCATTAAAAGCACTTAGCACTGATGCTCCATATGTGTGTGATAAACTGTACCAGTTAAAAACACAAATATGGAATGAAGCACTAACTTATCTAGGTATAAGTAATATCAATATTCAGAAGAAAGAAAGATTGATAACTGATGAAGTTACACGTAACCAAGGTGGTACTATTGCTAGTAGATATAGCAGACTAGAATCACGCCGACAGGCTGTTGAAAAAATAAATGATATGTTTGGTACAAATATCGAAGTCAATTATCGTGAAGATTTTCAACAGGTTGGCGACGATAATCAGCCAGAAGATCCCGGTGCAGATACGATAGGTGGTGCAGGAAATGAGTAAATACACGACAGAAGTTAGGTATATTTGTGAAACGGATAGCGGGTTAGATGAAAGTGTTGGATTTAACTCTGTAGATGATGTTATATCAAAATCATGGGATAAAATTTTTACCAGTAAAGTACCTTTCTTTGATGAAGATTATAGAAAAGTGCTTTGTTGTAAAATCTTAAAGCACTATTATTTGAGAGAAATTTGCTGTGAAACTGTAGGCATCTGGAAACTTTGGGTTAATACTAAGTTAGAAGAAATCATGCCATACTATAATCAATTATATGAAAGTGCTAAGTTAAAGTTTGATCCATTCCATGATGTTGACTTAACCAGAAAGCACAACAGGACTGAAAACGAAAAAAGCACAGACAATAGAAGCGGAAATGGAAGCAGAGATGTTAACACAACACAGACAACAAGTAGTAATAAAAATAGTAATGCAACCGGCGAAGAAAAGAACTTGTTCAGTGATACACCTCAAGGCGGTTTAGTTGGTGTTGATAACCAGACATATTTAACAGATGCCAGAAAGATTAACACTACAAATAGTGGCAATGAAAGTATAAGTGGTAATTCTACTGAGAAAAGCGGAAGTACCTATAAAGACAGTGAACAGAGTAGTGGTAATGTTGACACTACAGAAGATTACATTGAAACTATTGTAGGTAAACAAAATTCAGAAAACTACAGTTCGCTAATTATGAAATACCGTGAAACTTTCTTGAATATTGATATGCAGGTTATTAAAGAATTTGACGATTTGTTTTTTGGTTTATGGTAGAGTAGAAAGGAGTAATATATGTTTACAGACGTAGAAACACTTAGATACTGGACTTTAAAGGTATTACCTTTGGTGTACGATGACTCTCTTAGTTATATGGAAGTACAAGGTAAAATTGTTAAAAAGTTAAACGAGCTGATTAAGAACAACAATGAGTTACCAAAATACATTAGAGAACTCATTAAAACGTACATTTCCAGTGGTGAAATTAACAACATTATTGCAGAGATTTTAAGTGATTATATGCTTAGTGTTAAAAATCCACCAGAAAATTTAAAACCTGCTGTTGGTGATGGGTCAGCAGATGATACCGAAGCTATTCAAGGGTGTTTGGATTATGCTAAAGCTCATAACGGTATGTGCGTTTACTTCCCAAGTGGTGCTTATCTTACTGGCACATTAACACTTCCAGAAAATAGTGACGTAACCATGTTTGGGCAAGGTAGGTATGTTACTAGATTGGTGCTTAGGGGTGGTGTAACAGAACCTATGTTAAAAGGTAATGTTAAAACACTGACGTTGACAGGTCTTACGTTTGATGGTAATGGTGATATACAGGTAAATAATGTTGACCTTATTGAATGTACTGGTGTTAATATTAGTATCTCACAGTGTATTCTTACTGATGGCTTCACATTAGCTAAGCTTACTTCTAGTAATAATATACAGATTAGTCATACAGTTTTTGACCATGCTATTGAAAATGCTTTGACTATAAGCGGTACGGGAGATTCTAATTGTAGTGATGTGACTTTCAATTCTATTTCTACTTTAGTTGGAAAGGAATTTATTAAACTTGATTCTGATAATAACGTTATTATATGCACTGTGACTAGTGATGCAACAAAACTACTCACTATTAACGGTAATGATAACTATGTTGAAATTAACGGTGTTAGAAATTATACAACATATGTTGATAATGGCCAAAATAACATTGTTAAAATTGCAAGAAGTGTTTACAAAGGAAGTATTAAACAGTTAGATGTTAGAGGTGAAAACGCTAATATCTCTTATACGAAAACTGTAGCAAACGGAAAAACAAAGACTGAAAATTATACAGGTGATGTTTCTTTAAATTCTGGTGGTAAGAATAAAACTGAGTGTCAAACAAAAGAAGAAATTGTTAACGGTGATATAACAGAAAGTGCAGTAAATAAAACTGAAACCTATACTGGTAATGTTACTTCTACTGGCGTAGATAAAACAGAAACATACAGTGGTGATATTGCTACTAACGGAAAATCAAATACAGAGACATACACTGGTGATGCAAATATAAATGCAAACATTCATACTATTGAAACAAAAACTAACAAAGTTGAAAATGGCGTACAAAAAAATGAAACATATACTGATGCTGTTAATCAAAATTATGGAAGTGTTACTCAGACTATAAAAGGGACATCAGCTGAAACGTGCAACTATAAAACAATAAAAGCGTCATTGATTGACCTTAACCCGACCACTCCGTTAAAATATAGAACACCAACACAGTTAGAAACAACAGAGTTCTTTAGCTATATACCTATGCAAGACCGAAGTGGAAATATAGTCAAAGTTCTAACAGCAAACAATAAGACACCGCTTATTTCATCTACTATAGCAACTAATGTTCTTATTATCGGCGACAGCTACGCAGAGGGTTACACACCAGAGGGTCATATAAAAGGATTTCCTACTTTAATGGGTGAGTATGCAGGGTGGTCAGAAGATGTCAACTTTTGGAAACAAACTGAGGGCGGTTCTGGATTTGTAAACGTTGGTGTAGCCGGTAAAACTTTTCTGGGACTTATTACTGACGCTTATAATAGAATGACAGAAGTACAACGTTTATCTATTAAAAAAATTCTAATAGCAGGTGGTTGGAATGATGCACCTGGTACTGTATCCGGTATTTCAACAGCTATCAAAGGAACAGTTGAAAAAACTAAACAGATGTTTATAAATGCTGACATTTATGTTGCTATGATTGGTTGGAGTGGTAATTACGATAAACGTGAGCAGATTGTTAAAAATGTACTACCTGCTTACACAAGATGTGGTAAATATGGCGCAAAATATATTACAAACTCTGAGTATATTATGCATAACTATGGTGGTTTTGCTAGTGACAAAAATCACCCAAACACTGAAAATCAAGACCTATTAGCGAGTTACTTACTAGACGGAATTGAAACAGGTAGTTGTGACGTACAATATAAACAGACTGTACCGTTTCATGCAAACAAAGCTGTTGTTAATTCAATAACAGGAGAAGGGTTAGGAGAAATATGGATGTCTAACGGTGTTATATCATGGAATGTTGGACGTATATACATTAACTTTGCAGGGGCTAACATTGCTGGTGGTGAAATTCCTGTCATTGCAACAGTAGACGATGATTGTCTAGTACAAGGTGGTAAACCTGGTACAAACATGTTTGGTGGAGTAGTTAGTGGATATATTCAACAAGATAACCCGGTTAAATTCTACGATTTTAACGGTGCTATTTCGATTGAAAAAGGCGAAGTAAGACTGTCTTTTAATATAATCAAAGACGATCATTCA
>OHFO01000195.1_pt1 | contig 17549 bp, 10 predicted proteins | sample 1567541 | NCBI WGS metagenome assembly OHFO01 (sample SAMEA3879595, study PRJEB24766) | human gut metagenome | biome: human-associated habitat; feature: feces | place: USA | collected 1985/1987 | reverse complement strand
AAACGAAAAACAGAATTTACACCTTTCTCAACCCCGTATCTTATCTCATAGCTTTAGAAAACAAATCCCTATTTGAACAATTCGATGGTATTTTTGCCGATGGCTCTTTACTGGTTTCTGCCATAAGATTAGTATACGGAAAGCGAGTGACCAGACGTAGTTTTGATATGACCTCCCTTGCTCCCGAATTGTTGAATTACCTCATGGAAAGCCGTAAGACGCTCTATATCGTAGCCTCGGGTCAAGAACAAGTGGAGTGTTCTGTGAGGATATTTCAAGAGCAGTATCCGGAGTTACACATTGCAGGGTTCAGAAATGGATATTTCTCTTCGGATGCTGAAATGAATAAGGAAGCTTCTCATATAGTCGAATTAAATCCGGATTTTCTGATAGTAGGTATGGGGGCCTTGATGCAGGAAAAGTTTCTGCTTAAGGTAAAAAAGATGGGTTACCAAGGCATCGGCTTTACGTGTGGTGGCTTTGTTCACCAAACGGCAATGAATAGGATGCACTATTATCCGGACTGGGTTGATAAGATGAATTTGCGTTTCGTTTATAGAATGTATAAGGAGAAACATACACGTACAAGATATCTGCAAGCTGCATTCTTGTTTCCGGTACGCTTTATCGGGGAAAGAATTTTCGGATGAAAGAGCAGACTTTGCTTATTGCCATGTAAATAATGGAGAATGGCAACAACAGGACGAAGATAGCAGTAGGAATAATTTTTCCGAGTATTTTTAATACATCTGTTTTCATGCTGCAAATATAAATTAAAATTCATAGAATAGTGAAATTAAGAACTCTAATATTTCTGGGGGGACTCTTTGGAGGAATGAATGTTATCAAAGGGCAGGCTTCTTATGGTACTACAGGACTACTTCATGCACCTACTGCCGTTATGCAGAAAGATAAAACCGTTATGCTGGGAGGAAATATGCTTGATGTAAATATACTTTCCCGATATTGGGTGAGAAGTGAATATCATCCCTATACCTATAACTATTATATAAATTGTACTTTGTTTCCTTGGCTGGAAGTAGCATATACTTGTACGTTGGTAAAGGGGATACATGGTTCTTCTTATTGGCCTCAGCAAACTTGGGGCAGGTTTACCAATCAGGACAGATCGTTTCATTTCCGGTTGAGGGCATGGAAAGAAGGCTGGTGGAAGGCTTGGACGCCTCAGGTAGTGATTGGTGCGAATGATCCGGGAAGCCATTCTTCAAATGGAGGTGGAGACATAGATTGGGGGGGCGGTGGTAGCGGAAACCACAATTACTTGACACGTTATTATCTGGCGGCAACGAAACATGTTGAATTTAGTGGAATAGGTACAGTGGGGGTTCATGTAGCTTGGGTTATCGGTAAAGCTATGAGTGATGTGCATTATAGCCGTCCTGCTGCAGGGGTAAACTTTCATTTTGGCATGAAGGGCGAAGGTTTCTGGCAGAAAGCTCTGAATGGATTTAATCTGATGGTGGAAGTGTGTCCCGGACATGCGGAAGATCTGCATACAGCAACTTATACTGTGAATGTGGGTGGAACTTATTCAATATGGAAAGACCATATCAATCTTATTGCTGAACTGAATGACGGTAAATATTTTAGCGGAGGTATATTCTTTAAATTACATCTCAAATAACTGACTTGATTTCTAGTGGATGAAGCATTATAAGAATAGCCGGAATCACTTGGAAAGAGTAGTTCCGGCTATTCTTATATAACGATATTTGTATGTCCTGTTTTTATTATCCTACAATGTATTTAGCATTCTTGCCGCTTATTTTACGAATGAATACCACAAGCAGCCACGATACGCCAAATGCCACGACTGCGGCAGCGGGAATTTGTAAAGGCACGGGAACACCGATATTGCGCATCAGGACTACACCCGGACCTGTGAAAAAATAATGTATCATATAGATGCCAAAACCACATACGGTCAAGTTTGCCAGCATACGCTGGATCAGTTCTGAGCGTACTTTTACTTTCTTGGCTATGAGGAAGAAAGGGATAGTCATCATAATCACATTCAAAGAATTATAGGTGAAGAACAGTTCTAACATTTCATCAGTGCATTGTGGTAATGCGGTCATGTGGCGGAAACCGAAGAATGTGACCATGTAACCTGCCAGAAACATGGGGATACAGACCGACAGTGTCTTACTCCATGACCAGTCGTGGTTGCGCAGATAGTGTCCCAATAGCAAGTACCCGTTGAATCCGGCAAAATAATAGAGCATATTGAATGAGTTCCACGCACAGCCTCCCCAAATGTATGGGGATACGAACTGATAATAATAAGGTAACAAACCAGTTATTCCCCATGCGACAAGAAACCATAGTTTGGCTTTCTCCGAGGCCTTTTCTACCCATGCGGAGAAAATAGGAAGGTATAGATATAATCCGATAAGCAGATAGATATACCACATATGTACGTCTAATAAAGAGAAATTGAGAGGCATTTTTGCTATATAACCCAATGATACGTTGAGTGACTGACGGGCGGCTTCTTCACCGCTATAAGGGAAAAAGTCAAGAATTATTTCGGGATTAAGTCCCAGCAATCCTGTAAACCAAGGAAATAAATTATAAATGACACTCCAGATAAGGAACGGCCAAAATACACGGCTGATTCTTTTTTTGTAGAAAGCGGATATTTCGCCACGTACGGGAAGCAGCAATGCTCCTGTAATCATGACAAACAGTGGGACACACGGACGGAGAAAGGCTCCGTAGGCGGCTCCCCAGAATTTGATTTCATCAATGTTGGCTGGCGGTTCGCCGGGGTAAAAGTTGAACGGGTCTGCACTATGGCAGCAAACTACGGTGAACATGGCTACCAAACGAACGACATCCAGCCATACCACATGTTTTCTTGTGGTGTTCATAGCAATAGGTTGATTCATAATTTAATTTTTGATTTGACGGGCACAAAGGTACGCTTTCTCTGAGGATTATTTCTTGCTTTGGAACAAAAAATAAAAAGAACTATCCGCAATCATACTACGAAATGAGAATCCTCCCACTGCAAGAATCACAATCATTTGTCTTTCGCAGGGGGAGGAATTCTATTTTGGGTTAGAGGGTTATTTTAGTCCTCTGTTCTTCAACAAGGGATCAATACCGGGTTCTTTGCCGCGGAAATTGACATACATGTCCATCGCATCGTCAATGCAGCCGGAAGTGAGGATATATTTGCGGAACTTACCGGCCACTTCCTGATTGAAAATATCGCCCGTTTCCTTGTATGCCTCGTATGCGTCACAATCCAGCACTTCCGCCCAAATATAACTATAGTAACCGGCAGTATATCCACCACCCATGGTATGGTTGAAATAAGTGGTGCGGTAGCGTGACGGAATTTGTTTCAGCAATCCGCGCTTACCTAATGTTTCTGTTTCGAACTGCATAACGTCCATATCATCGGGAATTTCTTTTAATACATGATAATCCATATCCAGCAGGGAAGCAGCTAAATATTCAGCCGTAGCGAAGCCTTGTCCGTATTTGCCACTCTTGTCCATTTTTTCAACCAGTCCGGCAGGAATAACTTCACCTGTCTGATAATGTTTGGCATATACATTCAATACCTCCGGTTCAAAAGCCCAATGCTCATCTATCTGTGACGGCAGTTCTACAAAATCACGCGGAACACTAGCCACACCATAATAATGTACATCTTTGAAAAGATTATGTAAAGCGTGTCCGAATTCGTGGAACAAGGTATTCGCTTCGTCTGCACTGAGCAAAGCGGGTTGTCCGGCTGCCGGTTTGGTAAAGTTGCATACCACGGTTACTACAGGAGCCACTTTCTTGCCGTCCTTGTAGGTCTGTGAACGATAGCTTCCGCACCATGCGCCACCTTTCTTGCTGGCACGCGGAAAGAAGTCCATATAGAGTACACCTAGATGAGAACCGTCTTTGTCCTTACATTCGAATGCCTGTGCATCGGGATGAGGGAGGGGAAGATTGTCCAGCTGGGTGAAAGTGATACCGTACAGTTTGTTGGCAACATAGAACACACCGTTACGTACGTTTTCCAGTTTCAGATAAGGACGTACCTGATTTTCATCCAAGTCGAATTTGGCTTTCTTGGCCCGGTCTGCATAATAACGCCAGTCCCAACCTTCGGCTGTGAAGGTTTTTCCGTCTTTCTTTATTTCGGCATTGATATCTGCCAGTTCTTCTTTGGCTTTGGACAGAGTAGGTGTCCAAATCTGGTCTAATAATTTATATACGGCATCCGGTGTTTTCGCCATACGTTCTTCCAGTGCAAAGGAAGCATAGTTTTCATATCCCATCAGCTTGGCTTTTTCCAGACGGGCTTTGAGCAGTTTGCGTACCACTTCCTTGTTGTCGTATTCATTTCCGTTATTTCCTCTGTTAATGTATCCTTTGAATATCTTTTCACGCAGGTCTCGGTTATCGGCATATTGCAGGAAAGGCATGACGCTGGGATTATGCAGGGTGAAAATCCATTTGCCTTCCATGCCTGCTTCTTTAGCTGTTTCGGCAGCACTGGCAATCAGGTTTTGGGGTAATCCGGCTAAGTCTTCTTCTTTGTCCACGATCAATTGGAAAGCATTGGTTTCCTTCTGCATATTTTGGCCGAAGGTGAGCTGCAACATGGAAATCTCACTATTTAATTCACGCAATTTTTTTTGACTTTCGGCATCCAGGTTGGCACCTCCACGTACAAAATCTTTATAGGTTTCTTCCAACAACTTCTTTTGCTCTTTGTCCAAATTGCCGGGATTTTCATAGACAGCTTTGATACGTGCAAAAAGTTTTTCATTTAAGGCGATGTCATCGCTGTGTTTTGATTGTAGTGGAGAGAGTTCACGGCTCAGTGCATCCATTTCATCATTGGTATTGGCGCTTTTCAGTCCGTAGAATACGGTGCTGACTTTACGAAGTAACGTTCCGCTTTGATCCAGTGCTGCAATGGTATTCTGGAAAGTGGCGGGTTCGGGGTTGTTTACTATAGCGTCAATCTCTTTCTGTTGTTCTTCCATGCCCTGCAAAAAGGCGGGTTTGTAATGTTCCATCTTGATTTGGTCGAAAGGAGGAACCTGGAAGGGAGTTGTGTACTCCGAAAGGAATGGATTTCCGGTAGGGGCTGCCTGTTTCCCTTGCGAACCGCAACCGCTTAATATGGCAACCGCACAGGCTGCCAAAAGAATGTGTTTCATAATAATTTGTTTTATATAGGTGATAATGCAAAGATAGTAAAATAAGGCAAATTCCAATAAGTTTGAAGCGTAGAACTATTTGTTTGTTTTTATAGTTTGTCTAATTATCATACATCATTGTCTAATAATTAGACAAACTGTTTCTTTTTGTTCTTTTGCAATATGTTGTTAATCAGTTGTTTGTTTGCGTGGCACGGTTTTAGCATTTCTATTATAGAGAACGAATTATAGAAACTTTAGTTTCTTATACACTTTATGGGAAGTAACGTTGTGAAACGGGACTTCTCTCTTTCAAAATAATAATGATTAAAAACACGAAATATGAAACAGATTTATTATGTCATTCAGGCTTTGATACATGGACGAAGTTCTAATATAATAAAAGTCGTCTCGTTAGGCTTGGGCCTGACTATGAGTATTCTGCTTTTCTCAAGAGTTGTGTATGAGCAGAGTTTTGATACTTGTTTTAAGGATCATGATAAATTATACCAATTGTGGAATATATGGACAGTAAATGGGGAACCTCTTCCTCCTAGTGAATATATTATCGGTGCAGCTGCCGGAGGCATACTGGATGCAATGCCGGAAATTGTGGAATCGGCGGCAAGTGCGGGGATATGGCCGGTATCATCACCTGTTTACAACGGAAGTGTCCGTTTTGATGATTTTAAAGTTGCTGCTGATTCATTGTTTTTTCAGACAATGGGTATTGAGGTCTTGAGTGGTGATCCGGTACGTGAATTGCAGCAAAAAGATGTAATTTTCCTGAGTAAAGATTTGGCGGATAAAATGTTTGGCGGTGAGAACCCGATTGGTAAAATAATAAGTTTCAATAAGGAAATTGAGTTGACAGTCAAAGGAACGTATGCTGCTTTACCTGAGAATTGTACTATGCGACCGAAGGCCGTCATTTCCTTGCCTTCTATCTGGAGCCGCCGGATAGGAAATTATTCATGGAACGGTGGGGACAGCTGGAAAGAATATATCCGGTTGAAGCAGGATATTGATTTGGATGAATTGAACAAGCGTATTGATATGGTAGTACAGCAACATATTCCCAGAAGTGATAAGTTTGGAATCACTGTCATGGCAAAACCTGTTCGGGATACGTACCGTGGATATGATGAAGTGAAAAGAATGCGTAATATTATGCTTATTTTAGGTATATCTATTTTGTTTATCACGACATTGAATTATGTGTTGATTTCTATTTCTTCATTGAGCCGGCGTGCCAAAAGTATTGGTGTTCATAAATGCAGCGGAGCGGGGACGGGTACTGTTTTTGGTATGTTTATGTGGGAAACAGGTATTATTATTTTGCTTTCATTGTTTTTGATGGTTTTTTTAATGTTTAATTTCCGGGAGTTTGTGGAAGATACTACAGCTGCTAAACTGGAGTCCCTTTTTGCGGTGGAACGTATTTGGGTGCCTTTGGGAGTGACTGCTGTCTTATTCCTCATTGGTGGTGTGCTGCCGGGACGAATTTTTTCAAAGATACCGGTCACACAGGTTTTCCGGCGTTATACAGAGGGTAAAAAAGGATGGAAACGTCCGTTATTGTTTATCCAATTTGCAGGAGTGGCTTTTATATGTGGATTGATGTGTGTAGTGATGCTCCAGTATCATTATGTTATTAATAAAGATCCGGGTTATAATCCTGAGCGGGTAGTGATTGGCATTAATAATGCACCGGATGCTGAAGCTCGGCTTGCTGCCCGTCACTTTTATGAAGGGCTTCCATACGTGGAAGCATTGACCTCAGCAACTAGCTATCCGTCTAATGGATATAGCGGGCAGATGATACCGGATGAGAAAGGAACGAGCCTTTTTTCCAGTCGCTATGATTTTACTCAGGAGAATTATGTCGCTTTTATGGGAATGGTCATACAGCAAGGGCGTGTACCGCGTGAATCCGGTGAGGTGGCTGTCAATGAGGAATTTGTGCGGAGAATGCATTGGGGAAAAGATGTTTTAGGTAAGAGTATACAGACAGAAGAAGGCCGTGTCAAAATAGTAGGTGTGATTAAAGATTTTAATATTGACGGATTCTACTCAGAGCTGAAACCATTTGTTCTGCACCATCATCCCAGAGATTTGGCTGATCTTGTTTATCTCCGTCTGAAGGAACCCTTTGGTGAGAATCTTCAGAAACTGAACCGTGATGCTGCCGAAGCTTTTCCGAATCAAACAGTCGGTTTTGAAAGCTTGGAACAAAAAATGGCGGATAGTTATAATTCCGTTCGTGTATTTCGTAATGCGACTTTATTGGCGGCAATTGCCATCTTGTTTATTACTTTGATGGGACTGATAGGCTATATTAATGATGAATTACAGCGACGTTCGAAAGAAATTGCTATTCGTAAAGTGAATGGAGCTGAGTCATTTGCGATATTGGAAATGTTGGTGCAAGATGTTCTTTGGATTTCTTTTCCGGCTGTAGTCGCAGGTACATTAGGGGCATGGTATGTAGGTGGTTTATGGATGGAACAGTTTGCTGTGACTGTAGGTTCGCTTGTTCCTTATTATGTATGTGTAGCTATTGTGGTCTTGATATTGATTGTCAGTTGTGTCATTTCCAAAACATGGCGCATTGCCAATGAGAATCCAGTAAAGAGTATTAAATCAGAATAAGGATCAATAGAACAAACAATTAAAATTTATTATTATGATACAGATTGAAAATTTAAGTAAGGTATTTCGTACTTCAGAAGTAGAAACAATTGCGTTGAATCATGTAAACATAGAGGTGAAAGAAGGAGAGTTTGTAGCTATTATGGGACCATCAGGTTGTGGAAAATCCACGTTGTTGAACATTCTCGGATTATTGGATAATCCTTCGGAGGGTAGTTATAAACTGATAGGAAAAGAGGTGGCCAATCTAAAAGAGAAGGAACGTACCCGTTTGCGCAAGGGTGTGATAGGTTTCGTGTTCCAGAGTTTTAATCTGATAGACGAACTGAATGTTTTTGAAAATGTGGAGTTACCGTTGACTTATCTTGGAATCAAGGCTAGTGAACGTAAGGAGCGTGTTCTGGAAATTTTAAAGCGAATGAACTTGAGTCATCGTGCCAAGCATTTTCCGCAACAGCTTTCCGGTGGTCAACAACAGCGTGTGGCTATTGCCCGTGCTGTGGTTACTAATCCTAAATTGATCCTCGCCGATGAGCCTACCGGTAATTTGGACTCAAAGAACGGTGCTGAAGTAATGAATCTATTGACCGAACTTAACAAGGAGGGGACTAGTATTGTTATGGTAACTCACTCTCAGCATGATGCCGGATTTGCTCATCGTGTCATTCATTTGTTTGATGGTAGCGTAGTGGCGAACATTAAAGAATAATTAATGAAAGGAGGGTTGTTATGAAACAAATCTATTATGCAATACAATCGATATTACACGGCCGTGGAAGCAACGTGACGAAAGTCATATCGCTTTCATTAGGTCTGACTATTGGTATTCTGCTTTTTTCACAAATAGCATTTGAACTCAATTATGAGAAATGTTACCCTGAGGCCGACCGATTGGTATTGGTACGTGGAGGGGGAGAGAATGTGAAGACTGGAGAGAAAGGAGAAGGATATGATGATAGCTTGTTTGCTCCGATGGCAGAAGCGTTCCGCAGTGATTTGTCACAATGGATTGAAAATGCTACAGTCATTTTCAATTTTGAGACATTAAATGTATTCAAGGATGGTCATAAGCTGAAAGATGTAAATTACGCTTATGTAGATACTTGCTATTTCCGTACTTTCGGCATCAAAGTATTGAAAGGAAATCCTGAGGAATTACAAAGGGCGGGGAGTATATTTGTTTCTGAAACTTTTGTTCGTGATGCTTTTGGTGGGCAGGACCCTGTGGGACAAAAATTGTCCTTGGATAAACAGCATGAACTGACAGTCCGTGGTGTTTATCAGGATACTCCGGAAAATACTGCCTATCATTTTGATTTTGTAGCTCCCATTTATGCCGGAGGTGGCTATATAGGGGGTGGAACATGGGGACGTAATGACATTTATTATACTATTCTCCGTTTGCGCGATGGGGTGGACAGAGAAGAAATCAATCGTCAGATATACAAGGCTATGCAAAAATATTATCCTGATTCTGCTGATGATGAATGGAGAAGCTTTTATGATGCACAGCCATTGCCCGAAATTCATCTGGATGACTCAAATACCCGTACTCGCCTTTACATTTATGGTTTTTTGGGCTTTGCTATATTTTTTGTGGCGATCATGAACTATGTATTAGTAGCTATTGCTACCATGAGCCGCAGAGCAAAAAGCATAGGTGTGCATAAGTGTAGTGGTGCCAGTGCAATCAACATTTTCAGTATGTTTCTTTTTGAGACAGGGATTGTGGTATTAATTTCCGTTATAGTGGCCCTCTTTATTATTTTCAATACCAAAGATCTGATAGAAGATTTACTTTCGGTGCAGTTATCTTCACTCTTTACATTGGAAACTCTATGGGTTCCGATGCTCATTGTTTTTGTACTGTTCATGGTAGCCGGAGTGTTACCGGGAAGATTGTTTTCACGCATTCCTGTCACTCAAGTTTTTCGTCGTTACACAGATGGGAAAAAAGGGTGGAAGCGTTCTCTTTTATTTGTACAATTTATGGGAGTATCTTTTGTAATGGGGATTTTGTTAGTATCTTTGATGCAGTATCATCATTTGATTAATAGTGATATGGGTATCCGTACTCCAGGATTGGTGGAGGCGGAGACATGGATGTCACCCGAAGAAGCTGAGAATATGGTTAGCGATCTTCGTCGTCAACCCATGGTGGAAAATGCCACCCGTTCTATGCATGGGGTTCTGGGAGAGTATTGGACTCGTGGGCTGATTGATAATAGTGGCAAGAGAATAGAAACCTTGATGTATAATCCTTGTGATAAAAATTATGCTGAAACCATGGGGATTACTATTATTGAAGGGAAAGATATGCAGAATGAGGGGGATGTATTGGTCAACGAAGAAGTAGTGCGGCTGATGAAATGGACAGATGGGGCAGTAGGCAAACGATTGAATGATTTTGATAAAGCTGGCACCATTGTTGGTGTATTCCGTAATGTGCGCAATACGTCTTTTCTCTATAAGCAGTTTCCCGTAGCTTTAGTTTATAGTCATAATACTAGCCACACTTTTGATGTACGTTTAAGGCAGCCATACGATGAGAGTTTGAAAAAACTGAACGAATACATGGAGCAGGTGCATTCCACTAAGGCATTGGAATTTATTCCGATAGATACCATGCTGAAGGAAATCTATCGTAATGTATACCGTTTTCGTAATTCTGTATGGATTACTTCTACTTTTATTTTGCTTATTGTTGTTATGGGGTTGATAGGCTATGTGAATGATGAAACACAACGTCGCAGTAAGGAAATAGCCATCCGTAAGGTGAATGGTGCCGAAGCTTCGACTATTCTCCGGTTGCTGTCCCGTGATATATTGTATGTTGCTGTTCCATCGGTTTTGATAGGAATTGTTGTATCATACTTTACAGGAAAAGCCTGGTTGGATCAATTTGCCGAAACGATAGACATGAATGCGTTGTATTTTGTCGGAACAGCATTGGTGATTATCGCTCTGATAGTGGTGTGTGTCGTTGTTAGAGCTTGGCGTATCGCTAATGAGAATCCAGTAAATAGCATTAAGAGTGAGTAGTATATTGGGAAAAAGGAGAGCGGGATGATATGTGTTGGGTGTCATCCCGCTTTTTTCTTTTTACCTGATTCCTGTGAAATTTACATTAATACCATCCAATGAGCCTTTTAAGAAGTTTCCGGCTAGCCATACATTTTCAAAATATGAAACGTCACTGGGACCGTAAACCATACGGATGCATGTCTGTGAACTGTTATCCCATCTCCATTCAAAATTGTACCTGTCTTCGGTTACATAGCCGTTCCGATGTTCTATTCGTATGATGTCTGTGCCTGTTCTATTTTCGTAAAAGTCTAGTCGTTGTGTGTAGTATTCACCGTCTTGTACCCAAGTTTCCTGCCAAGTTCGGCTACATAGTTCCCGAGTGGTTCTGTAATATATTTCGCTGTAATCATCATCATCGTACCAACTTCCTATAGATACTTCACAGGAGGTTAGGTTAACCATTATTATCAGTACAACTACCATTCCGAAGTATTTCAGTATTTTTGTTCTCATATCCGTTAATTTTAAAGTTTGCTTTTCTTATGTCACAAAGATAAGTGGAGAGAATGATACAATAAACGGAATATTCCTATTTGTAAAGGAGAATTTCCCTATTTGTAATAGGAAAATTCCTATAGTGAGGAGAGGGGAATAAGGGTCTGTCTTATTTCTTTTACTATTAAACTGTAGGTTACAAAAAGAGGCTGTCCATTGGTGAGACAGCCCCGATAATTTCCGAAAAATGATAACAGGATATTTCTATATATTTTTTGATTATCCTTGTTTGGGTATTATCTACGTTTTTTCAACGAAAAAAGTGGTGCTTCCTGTACTTGCTTCATTACTCTCAAGAGATTACCTCCCCAAATCTTTCTTAAATCTTCTTCCGTATATCCTTTTTCAATCATTTTTATGGTCAGATTAATTAAGTCATTATCTCCTTTACATCCTTGCAGACCACCACCGCCATCAAAGTCCGTACCTATTCCTACATGGTCTATGCCGGCTACTTTAATCATGTGGTCTAAATGTTCGACTGCATCACAAACGGATGCGGCTTTTGGGGTTTTATTGATATAGGTATCGAGGAGACATAACTGTGCCACTCCGCCATTTTTCGCTAGGGCACGGAGTTGTTCGTCTGTTAGATTACGGTCATGGTCGCATAAAGTCCTTGACGAGGAATGAGAGGCGATGATAGGTTGTGTACTATATTTTATAACATCCCAGAAAGTACCTTCACTGGCATGTGATATGTCTATCATAATACCTAACCGGTTCATTTCCTTCACTACCTCACGACCAAACTGTGTCAGTCCTTGAGTAGCATCTTCCGTATGAGTGGACGAATGGCAAATATCGTTATCGTAAGAATGGCAGAGAGTTATATAATTGACTCCCATCTGTTTGTATTTTTTTATATTCTTGAGGTCCTTGCCGATGGCGTAACCATTCTTGATCCCTATAAAGAAAGCTTTCTTGCCTTCATTCTTTAAACGTACCAAATCCTTTTCCGTAAGGGCGATGCCACAAAAATCTTTGTATTTCGCTACTTCGTCATAAATGGATTGAATCAACAGGGTGGTGCTTTCTACGGCTTTTTGTGAAGATACGTCATCTCGTTTTCCCTGCCATATAAATGCGGCTAGAAACTGTGCATCCAATTTACCTTCCTCCATTTTTTGGATGCTGACCATGTTGTCTTTTCTCAAGCCTACGCTGTAACCGTTTTTAAACCAAAGAGGAGTATCTGTATGAGTGTCAATGGATAGAATACGGCTATGAATTTTTTTAGCTAGATGGAATGTATCAGCCTTGTTCACTAGGAATTTAAATAATTTATGCATGGTGGTATCTCCGGCTGCTGTAAATATTTCCGGATGAAATTGTACACCTATCATTTGTTGTATGGGATAAGCTTCTATAGCTTCCGCTATACTGTCGGGCGCCCAAGCCGTGATTTTGAATCCCGGTGCTAATTTCCGGATAGCCTGATGATGGAATGTATTGACTTGCAGCACTTCTTGTCCTGTAATTTCTGCCAACTTGCTTTCCTTTATGATGGATATCGGATGGGTGGGGGTAGTGCCGGATTCTTCTTGGCGATGCTTGACACTTGAGGAATGTTGTGTGGGCAGATCCTGATATAAAGTTCCACCGAAAGCTACATTCATTAATTGCAGTCCCCTGCAAATTCCTAATATGGGAATATTCCGGTCTGCGGCCATTTTTAGCACCATTAAGTCGAAGGTATCCCGGGCGGGGCTTACTTCTTCCAGTTTTTCATAAGGAAGGTCACCATAATATATCGGTTGGATATCTTCTCCACCTGTAAAGACAATTCCGTCCAGCTGGGATACAATTTGACGCAGTATCTCTACATTATCCGTTACAGGTATCATATAAGGAATTCCTCCAGAGAGAATGACTGACTGTACATATGCCGTGTTTACGGCTGTCCGTTTCGGACTTATATCTGTAGAAATTCCAATCAGGGGAGACCTTTTTATTCCGGGAATCAGTTCGGAATCCACTTTTTGATTCAATTGGACGAGTGCTTCGGGCAAAGGATTCTTTTGACTTTTTTGTGCTTGTACATGGCAACATCCCAAAGCTAATAGTAATACAAAGAGGCATTTGTTTTTCATATGAGTATAGATTTTGTCTTGTAGACAAATGTATAAACTATGTTTTTCTTAAAAAAATAAAATGCCATAAAAATAGAGTAGGAGGTACTTGTTCTAAGTATCTCCTACTTTTATATTCAGAAAATAATCAATTTATTTCATATCTTCCACAGCCGCCTGGGCAGCAGCAAGTCTGGCGATAGGTACGCGGAATGGAGAACAAGATACATAATTCAAACCAACTTTGTGACAGAATTTCACTGATGAAGGTTCACCACCATGTTCACCGCAGATACCGCATTTCAAATCAGGACGAACTGAACGACCTTTATCTACAGCCATTTCAATCAGCTGACCTACACCATTTTGGTCGAGTACTTGGAACGGGTCTACTTTCAGAATCTTCTTTTCCAGATATACCGGCAAGAATGAAGCGATATCGTCACGGGAATAACCGAAGGTCATCTGAGTCAAGTCATTGGTACCGAATGAGAAGTATTCTGCACGGCTGGCAATGCGGTTGGCTGTCAATGCAGCACGCGGAATTTCAATCATGGTACCTACCTTGAACGGAATTTCCATACCTTCTTTTTCAAATAATGCTGCTGCTGCATCACGGATTACCTTTTCCTGAGCTTCGAATTCATACAGGATACCGGTCAAGGGAACCATAATTTCGGGATGCGGATCATATCCTTCTTTCTTCAGTTCAATTGCAGCACCTAGAATCGCTTGAGTCTGCATCTCTGTGATTTCGGGATAGGTGTTACCCAAACGACAGCCGCGGTGGCCTAACATCGGATTGTGTTCACACAGACTTTCCACACGTTTTTTGATTTCCTGTACAGTTACGCCCATTGCTTTAGCCATTTCTTCCTGACCTTTTGCATCGTGGGGAACGAACTCATGCAAAGGAGGATCGAGCAGACGAACATTAACCGGACATCCATCCATAGCCTTAAAGATGCCTTTGAAGTCGGCTTTCTGATAAGGAAGCAATTTGGCTAGAGCTTTTCTGCGTCCTTCTACATCCGGTGATAGGATCATTTCACGCATAGCGACAATCTTTTCAGCATCAAAGAACATGTGTTCTGTACGGCAAAGACCGATACCTGAAGCACCAAAGGCGCGAGCTACTTCCGCATCATGCGGAGTATCAGCGTTGGTGCGGACATTCAGCTTGGTGTATTTGTTGCAAAGATCCATCAATGCGGCGAAATCGCCTGAAACTTCGGCTGCTTTGGTTTCCACTTTACCTTTATATACTTCACCGGTAGTACCGTTCAGAGAGATGAAATCACCTTCTTTTAATGTAATACCTTCAATTTCTACGGTACGTGTCTTATAATCCACATTGATAGCACCAGCACCGGATACGCAGCATTTACCCATACCACGGGCCACAACTGCAGCGTGAGAAGTCATGCCGCCACGTGCGGTCAGGATGCCTTCGGCGACAGCCATACCTGCCAAGTCTTCCGGAGAAGTCTCTATACGTACCATTACTACTTTCTTACCATCGGCGGCCCATTTAGCTGCATCATCGGCGAAGAACACAATCTGACCGGTAGCAGCACCCGGAGAAGCGGGCAAACCACGAGTCAAAACTTTTGCTTCTTTCAAAGCTTTCTTATCGAACACAGGGTGGAGAAGTTCGTCTAATTTATTAGGTTCGCAACGCTCCAACGCTGTTTTTTCATCAATCATTCCCTGACGCAACAAGTCCATGGCGATTTTTACCATAGCTGCTCCGGTACGTTTACCGTTGCGAGTCTGCAAAAACCATAATTTCCCTTCCTGTACAGTAAATTCCATATCCTGCATATCGCGATAGTGGTTTTCCAATTTGGTCTGCAGGGCATCCAGTTCTTTGTAGATTTCCGGCATGGCTTCTTCCATAGAGGGATATTTGGCTATGCGTTCTTCTTCAGAAATACCGGCACGTTCTGCCCAACGCTGAGAACCGATTTTTGTGATTTGTTGCGGGGTACGGATACCGGCTACAACATCTTCACCTTGTGCGTTGATCAAATATTCGCCATTAAACAAATCCTCACCGTTACCAGCGTCACGAGAGAAGCAAACACCGGTAGCTGAAGTGTCACCCATGTTACCGAATACCATGGCTTGTACACTTACAGCAGTACCCCATTCGGCAGGAATACCTTCCATCTTGCGGTAAAGAATGGCGCGTTCGTTCATCCAACTACGGAATACAGCACAGATGGCACCCCAAAGTTGCTCGTATGCACAAGTCGGGAAATCCTTTCCTGTCTGTTCTTTCACGGCAGCCTTGAACTTCTTGACAAGTTCTTTCAAGTCTTCCACTTCAAGTTCATTGTCTAGTTTTACGCCTTTCGCGTGTTTCACTTCTTCAATAATTTTCTCGAACGGGTCGATATCCTCTTTATTTGTAGGCTTCATGCCCAGTACAACGTCACCGTACATTTGTACGAAACGACGATAAGAGTCCCATGCAAAACGTGCGTTACCGGTCTTGCGGATAATACCTTCTACCACTTCGTCATTCAAACCCAAGTTCAGAATAGTATCCATCATACCAGGCATTGATGCTCTTGCACCTGAACGAACTGATACAAGAAGAGGATTTTGAAGATCACCGAACTTCTTGCCGTTCTCTTTTTCCATCCAAGCTACACCTTCCATAGCCTGAGCCATAATTTCATCATTGATTTTACGTCCATCCTCATAGTACTGAGTACATGCCTCAGTTGTGATGGTGAATCCCTGTGGTACTGGAAGACCAATTTCAGTCATCTCAGCAAGGTTAGCACCCTTACCACCGAGAAGGTTACGCATGGTCATGTTACCTTCTTTGAAGGTGTATACCCACTTGTTTGCCATTTGACAATTCCTCCTAATATTTGTTTATTGTATAAATTCGAAAAACGAATAACATGATCCGTTTTTCATAAAGCTGAGCCGTGAACACAGACTTCACGACTATGCTATACTTATTGTAACACAGAATTCGCATTTCGCAAGCATTTTTTACCATAGTTATGCCCCATGAATCACAGAGCCGGACGCAAACCATCCGTTTTGTAATCCACAGGGCAGACTTTTATTTATGCGATATTAAAATTCAAATTTTTTCTCAAAATATGCATCCAGCTCATCGATTTTAATTCTTTCCTGCTGCATAGTGTCACGGTCACGTACGGTAACGGCTCCATCCTCTTCGGAATCAAAATCATAGGTAACACAGAATGGTGTACCAATCGCATCTTGACGACGGTAACGTTTACCAATGCTTTGTGCATCATCGTACGTTACACTAAAGTGTTTAGCTAATTTAGCGAATACTTCATCCCCTTGATCGGATAATTTTTTAGAAAGTGGAAGTACAGCTACTTTATATGGAGCTAATGCTGGGTGTAATTTTAAGACAACACGAGAATCGTTTTCTAATTGTTCTTCTTGGTAAGCTTCACACATCACGGCCAACATCAAACGTTCTACACCTACACTTGGTTCGATAACGTATGGAATGTATTTTTCGTTTGCTTCTTGATCAAAATATTCTAAGTTTTGTTTAGAAGTTGTCTGGTGTGCTTTTAAGTCAAAGTCCGTACGGTCTGCGATACCCCATAATTCACCCCATCCGATAGGTTCAGAGAAGTGGTATTCGATATCACTTGTACCATTTGAATAGTGTGCTAATTCTTCAGGATCATGTGCACGTAAACGAATGTTTTCTTCGTTGATACCCAAATCCTTTAAGAATTGAACACAGTTTTTACAATAGTATTCAAACCAATCTAAATCCGTTCCTGGTTTACAGAAGAATTCAAGTTCCATCTGTTCAAATTCTCTGGTACGGAAAATAAAGTTGCCCGGTGTAATCTCGTTTCTGAAAGACTTACCGATCTGCGCAACGCCGAAAGGTACTTTCTTACGGCTTGTTCTCTGAATGTTTGCAAAGTTTACGAAAATACCCTGTGCAGTCTCCGGTCTTAAATATACAGTATTCTTGGCATCCTCTGTAACACCCTGGAATGTCTTGAACATCAGGTTGAACTGACGGATATCTGTAAAGTTATGT
>OHFO01000190.1_pt1 | contig 18016 bp, 9 predicted proteins | sample 1567541 | NCBI WGS metagenome assembly OHFO01 (sample SAMEA3879595, study PRJEB24766) | human gut metagenome | biome: human-associated habitat; feature: feces | place: USA | collected 1985/1987 | reverse complement strand
TTTAATCCGGTGGCGAGAAACAGGCAGTACACGTTAAATTATATGCGGAAACAGATCCTGGTTTCCTGGGCGAAATGTAAGATGTTCCAGCTGATCAAACTGTTTCATTTAAAGAAAGCCATTGCAGGCCATTATGGTGTCGTGTCGGATGAAACGGGGCGCGATGTCAAAGATGGCAGTAAGAATCTTACCACGCGTGAGGAGGACGGAAAGTCCGTATCGGCGGACAGCCGCGTGGACGAGCGGATGAAGGATGTTCTCTTACATGGCTGCTGTCTGGTATTTTCGAAAGATTTTTTCAAACAGATGGACGGATTTTATGATGGGACATTTCTCTATGCGGAGGAGGAGATCCTTTATTACCTTGCCGGAAAATACGGCATGACATTACTGTATGCACCGGAGATTGGCTGCATGCACAAGGAGGCAGTGTCTACTAATTTTGTGATGCAGGATTTCTGTGATGCGAAGATTTTTTATTTCGGGAATATCACGAAATCCTATCGGGCATTTCTGGCACTGATGAAAAAATATGAGTAAACATGACGGATTATTTCAAAATTCAGTTTACAATGTAATTTATAAACTCCTGGATGCGCTTTTTCCGCTGGTTTCTGCAGCATACCTTTGAAGGGTACTGATGTCGGATGGAGTCGGAAAAGTTGCATATGCACAGAATATCGCGCAGTATTTTGTACTGGCAGCATCCCTTGGAATCCCCAATTACGGGATCAGGGAGATTGCAAGAAGGCGTAAGGATGAGGAGCAGACAAAGGAACTTTTTTCGTCTCTCTTTTTTATCAATCTGATCTCCACGCTGATCTGTACGGCACTGTATTATGCACTGATCCTGAATCTGCCGTATTTTTCTTCACGTAAGATGATCTCACTTGCGGCAGGACTTCTGATCATATTTAATGCGTTTAATGTAGACTGGTTTTATCAGGGGCAGGAGGCATTCAAATATATTGCAATCCGCAGTTTTGTTGTAAAAGTGATCTCACTTGCGGCAATCTTTGTGTTTATCCGGAGCAGTGAAGATTATGTGCGGTATATGCTTGTGATCGTTTTGACGACAGGGGCAAATTATATTATCAATATGCTGCAGTTAAGAAAGTTTGGTATCCGTCTGACATGCCATGGCATAAAGATCCTGCCGCATATGAAACCGATCTTTATCATGCTCGGAACGACAGTCGCGATCGAACTTTATACGATGTTAGACACCACGATGCTTGGACTTTTGTGTGATGAAAAAAACGTTGGTTATTATACAAATGCGATGAAAGTCGTGAAGATCATCATTACAGTCATTACAGCAATCGGGGGAACATTACTTCCGCATTTAAGCCAGTATCATATGGAAGGTGATGATGAATCGTGTGGACGGATCGTAAGCAGGGTATTTGAGATCATGCTGTTTTTGTTCCTGCCATGTTGTGTGGGGCTGATGCTGACAGCAGATGATCTGATGGTCGTGATGTTTGGCGAAAGTTTTGCACCGGCAGGGGAGACACTCCGGATCGCGGCACTTTTAACGCTCGCGCTTGGGTTCAGCAATTTATTTGGGACACAGGTGCTTTTAACATTTGGAGAGGAAAAAAAGCTTCTTTTCTGTACGATCGTTGGGGCAGTGTCAAATGTCTGTCTTAATTTTTCCATGATTCCGCGGTTTGCCCAGAATGGTGCGGCAGCGGCATCGGTCATCAGCGAAGCACTGGTTACTGTCTGCTGTGTATGTTTTTCCGTGAAACACATTCAGGTAAGATTAAGAAGAGGATATTTGGCAAAAACCGTGATTGCGGTAGCTTTTATGGGGGCACTTACATGGATTGTCATGAGCATGGTAAATGGAGAATTTCTGCGGCTTGCAGCAACAGTAGTGACAGGGGTGGTCTCATATTTTGCTTTATGCATTATGCTTCGCAATCCAGTTTGCATGGAGTATAAGCAGACATTATTAAGGAGAGAAAAACAATGATCTACGTATTATGTCCGGCGGATGTAAAGACCGGCGGAACAGAACTTCTGCATCAGCTTGTAAAGACCCTGACGGATGTGAAAGTTCCTGCAGGAATTGTTTATACTGAGATATCAGAAGAACATCCTGGCATGAATCCCGCTTTTCTGGAATATACGGACGGTTATCTGCGTGAGGAAGAGATAGAGGATGAAAAAGGAAATATTTTAGTTGTGCCGGAGATTTACTGTGAGAGAACGGCGAGATATCAGAATCTTTCCGTGTATATCTGGTGGCTTTCTGTGGATAACTATCTGATTCATAACAGTTTTGTGGATAGAAGGCGTGCAAATGGCACATTGCGCGCCATAAAAGCCTTGCTCACCGGAAAACTGAAAGATAAAACGGATTTTGTAAAAAAGGCAAAGATGCATCTGTGTCAGTCTTACTATGCGATCCATTATCTGGAAACGATCGGGATTAGCGGGAAGCAGGTACGTTATCTGTCTGATTATGTAAATGATATTTACCTTGCCGGGGAAGAAGCGGCACTTCGCGAAAAGAAAGAAGATGTAGTCCTTTATAATCCCAAAAAAGGGGCTGCATTCACAAAGGCGCTCCGTGAGATGGCACAGGATCTCAGGTGGGTACCGCTGATCGGGATGACGACGGAAGAGATGCGTTCCTGCATGAGTAAAAGCAAGGTTTATATCGATTTTGGAAATCATCCGGGGAAAGACAGAATACCAAGGGAGGCGGCAATTTCCGGCTGTATCGTTATCACTGGAAAGAGGGGTGCCGCGGCATTCGCGGAGGATGTATGTATTCCGGAAACATATAAATTTGATGAGTCATGTGCGAAAAAAGAAGATATTATATCATGCATCAGGGATTGTATCTGTAATTTTGATGTGCACAAGGTTGATTTTGACGGTTACAGAAGTTATATTAGAAATGAACATCAGCAATTTACTGCAGATGTGAAAAAAATATTTGTGAATGAGGATTACATATGATAATATCAGTAATTTTTGTGCTGCTCTTTCTTGCATTTTTAATGGGGATAATACTGGTACCGAAAATTGATGGAAAGATCAATATGATAAAAGTGGCAGTGATGGGAATTATGGCTATTTTCTGTTATCAGTCGTTTTGGGCGTTCATGTTTCAACTGGTGGGAATACCGGTGAATCTTAAATCCACATGTATTTCAATGGCGGCAGCGGTGCTCCTGTTATGGGGAATGATCATTAAAAAGAAAAAAATGCAGCGGATATTTGTGAGGATAACAGATATTGCTGTATTAGCAGTTCTTGCAGGAATCGTGATTGCAGTTTCACTACATATGTTTACTCCATATTTGCGGCTGAGTTATATCAATTCAGATCCGGCAAATCATTTTAATGATGCAATGGTCATTGTAAAGCAGGGAGTCTTAGGCAAGCACATTTATTTTTCTGCATTTGTCAATGCAATGTTTATTGAGATATTCAGTCCGATCCTGATCGTTTCAAAATATTATAAAGCGTTTATTTTTGCGGATATTTTCATGCATGTGCTGGAAGTGTGGATGTGTTATGTACTGATGCTCACGGTCAGTGAGAAAAAGATCGTGCGGATTTTTGCACCGGTGTTTGCACTGGGATATTTCTGGGGATATCCTGCATACAGTTACATGACAGGCGGATTTGTATACTGGAGTATTGGTGTTATGATACTGATGCTTTTAGTCTATGCCCTGCTTCTGCTGGAGCGGTATCCGAAAAATTATAAGTGCAATGTGATCTTACTGCTGTTTGCATTGTACGCAAATACATGTTGTAATGCACTGTTTATCCCGCTCAATTCAGCGGCGGTGATCCTGGCATTATTTGTACTCGCGATCCGGCAAAAAAAGATAAACAAAAAAATGATAGCAGGATTTTTGGTTGTCGTAGTCATTGCAGCGGCAGCAGTATTTGTCTTATTTATGGATAAATGGGGCGGCTCTTTTGACAAGATGATAACTTACGTCAGCAAGGCGGGCGGAATGTATCATTCCGTGTATGCAGATCTGATCTATTTCATACCGGCAGCATTTATCGTACTGTTTTATCTGCTGAAAAAAAAGAAATATCCGGCGGCGATCCCTGTGATGGCACTTTTTATGGTGGTATGCACCTGTGTGATGTACGGATTTCTGATAAATCACATGATGTCATTTTATTATTATTTTAAGATCTACTATAATCTCTGGCTGTTCGGCTGGCTGCTTTGCGTGATGGCAGCAGATATCCTTGCAGATGAAAAACAGCTTGCAGGATTTTATGCATATGTTGGATTTATTGGAATACTTGCGTTATTTACTTTTACAAATTATGATATGAACATGTGGGAATTTGATCCCGGATATAATGAGGCATCCGTACCGAAACATTTTCTGGCAATCTATTGGAATAATCTAGATACATCACAGAAAGACTATGGGGAATACACGATTTTACCAGATCTTATGGAAGTGATGTCTTATGCGGCAGAGGAACTCGATGATGATAAGATCCCGGCGCTGGTGGCTGATGACAGGACTTTTTACTGGTTTGATGGCATGCGGGCTCAGAATACGAGAAAATATAAGCCGTATAACAGAGAACTGATGGATATTCTTGTCAAGATGGATAAAAATGGCATCACGAAGATTTTTGTGGATAAAGAGGATAAGATCTATCAGCAGTATGAAAATTATTTTTCACTGTGTAAAGCGGTGTATGAAAATGAACGTGCTGCGATCCTGACATTCCCGGGAGAAAGCTGGTGCAAGATACTTCCATATGTAAATGGTTATGATGAGGGAAAATTAGAACTGTATAAGTATGTGAAGAAACATTTAAAGAATGAAAGGGTACCTTTGATGGCAGCAAAGGAATCCTGCCTTGATTTTATCATTTACCGGCAGAAAACCAAACAGAAGTCTACGGATTGTTATACATGGAATTTTAATCCGAAAGAAAATCTCGATAATTTAAATCAACTTGGAATCAAGTATATTACAGTATTGTATGGCGATTCTTATTATCAGGAAAATCAGTATTATTTGGATGGACAGGAAACAGTATTTGAGAATGAATCAGGCAAGATCATAAAATGTGCGGGAGACAGTTTCAGCACAGAATATAAATAATTTGTGATATCAGATTTTGGAAATGGTTTGTTTGAGAAACAAGGAGGAAGATCCAAATGAAAAAAAGACATCAGGCAGGGAAAAGAATTGCTGCATGGCTTATGGCATTAAGTCTTTGCATGACAGCGGTTCCGGCGGAGCAGGTGGTATATGCAGCCGGTGGGCAGAATGAAACAGAGGTAACAGAACTTACGGAACTGACAGAGGTTCCGGAGTCGGCGGAGGCTATGAAAGACTCTGAAACAACGGAAAAAACCGGAGCTGGAGAAAAAGCTGAGACAGAAGAAGCCGGAACAGAGAGCAAAGCAGAAGTGACAGAAACTACTGAATCAGAAGAAACCTCTGAAATACCGGCAGATACGGAGAGCACAGAAAGTTCTGAGATACCGGCAGATACAGAGAGTACAGAAAGTTCTGAGATACCGGCAGGTACAGAGAGTACAGAAAATTCTGAGATGCCGACAGATACGGAGAGTACAGAAATTCCTGAGACGACTGAAAATACAGAGAGTACGCAGGCAACAGAAGATTCAGAGATGACTGACGATACAGAAAGTACAGAGGCACTCATCGGGGATACCGAAGCGGCAGACACGGAGAAAGAAGAAAGTGAAGATATTCTAAAGAAGGACGGAAATGTGACTCCGGGAAGTACCTATGCGGCAGCAACATCGATTGGACTGAATACAACTTATAATGCAACGACATCCAGAACATCTGTTACACATTGGTATAAATTTACGATGAGCAAAGCCGGTATGGTACAACTGAAATTTGCACATGCGAATTTATCGAGCGCAAGCAACAGTACGGCCTGGAGGATTGATTTTATTGCCGATCAGGTTGGTGGGTTAGTCACTGTAACAAGCGGAATGCAGGATACACAGAACCAGACGGCGAAAATAGGACTTGATGCCGGTACCTATTATGTACAGATTACCGGAACCGGAGTACTTACAGTCGGGTCTGCAGCTTACAGCTTCAGCGTACAGTATGAAGATACCTATTGTGAGACAGAACAAAATAATACGATTGCCACAGCAGATAATTATGACAGATTAGGTCAGACGATTACAGGAAGCATTTCCTCTGCATCGGATACCGATTATTATAAGATCATATCCACCACAAAAGGATATCTTTCATTTCAGTTACAGCACGATAAAGTGAGCGGCAGGCTTTCAACAGATATTTACAGCGTGGCAGTCTGTGATGCTGCCGGAAATACGATGTATACAATGACGAGTAAAAAAGACGAGGAGAAAACCGAGTCGGTTAATTTTGGACTTGACGCCGGAACCTATTATCTGAAAGTATCAGGAATCCCATATCTGGATGCGGCAGGTTCTCTTGCAGTTCAGGGAGCAAACGGAGAGACATATAAGCTGAAGGCATCCTGGACGAATGCAGACAACTGGGAGAGCGAGAGCAATGATGATATAAATACAGCAGACACAATGACATCAGGCAAGGCAGTTTACGGAAGTCTGTATGGTGTCAGTGATTCTGATTATTATGGTTTTCAGACAACAAAAGACGGATATATCGTGATCAATCTGCAGCATTCGAAAGTTACAGGACGGCAGAATAAGGCTATTTATGCAGTTACAGTCTGTGATACTTCCGGCAATTCGATCTACGAAATGACCAGTAAAGCGGAAGATGAATCCACGGATTCCATTAAACTGGGACTGTCAGCAGGTAAATATTATATTAAGGTGGCAGGTCAGAATGCATATTACGGCGGAAACTATGTGATCAAAACTACCTTTAAGGCGTGCAGTACCTGGGAGCACGAGAGCAATGATACTTACGATACAGCAAATACGGCTGTTTCCGGCACGACATACAGCGGAGATATCCGTACTTACAGCGATGTAGATTATTTTAAAACATCACTTTCTGCAAATGGTTATATCAATGTGAAACTGACGCATCCGGTTGTGAGCGGACAGGAAACAACAAACATGTTTGTGCTCAGCGTGATCCGTAAAGTGGACAAAGACCAGTATACAGAAGTCTACACTACGAAGATCCGTGGCGGGGACACAAGCATTTCCACGCCGAACCTTGGATTGCCGAAAGGTGAGTATTACATTAAGATCGCAGGAACCGGAAATACGACGGGAACATTATTGAGCGGAACGAGTTATCCTGTAAACTATGATGTGTGTATTAAAGCAAAGACAGCAAGTGACCGGGAAGTGGAGTCGAATGATTCTGCTGCCACTGCAAATACCGTAAAGAACGGAAAAACCTATTACGGAAGCACAAGCAGTTCCTCAGACAAAGATTACTATAAGATCAAAATGTCAAAAGCAGGCTATCTGCAGATTAAGTTTGGACATAAAAACAGTCAGAGTACAGCAAGCTGTTATAATGTTGTTCTTTACAATAAGGATAACAGTGAAATTTATAAATTTACGAATACCGGGACAGAGACTTCTTATACATCCTGTAAATTAGGACTGGATGCAGGGGAATATTACGTATGCGTCAGCCAGGCATCTACACTTTATACCGGCGACTATACGATCTGCATGACACAGAAAGCGGCTTCCGGTTGGGAGACAGAGAACAACGGTGACTGGGCTTCGGCAGATAACATAAAAGTCGGCAAAGCGGTAAACGGTGTGATCACAGGATATACGTCAGATGAAGACTGCTATCGCTTTACACTCACAAAAGCGCAGTATATCAACTTTAGTCTGGCACACGAGAAGATCAATGATGCGGGAAGAAGCTGGTATGTGACACTTTATAATGCAAACGGCAAGAGAGTGAGCAGAAAAGATGATGATCATATCTATTCCTATGCCGGCAGTACCTATACAGAGTCAAAGGCTGTCAAATTAAGCAAGGGAACCTATTACCTGAAAGTGCAGGCATTTGCGAAAAATGCGGTGGAAAAAGAATACACGCTCTGTGTTAATAAAATTGAGAACAGAAAAACAAGCGTGACTTCCGTAAAATCGACAGCATACAATAAACTGAAAGTTTCATGGAAAGTTGTACCGGCTGCGACTTCTTATCAGATCTACCGCAGTACAGCAAAGGATGGGGATTATCAGAATATCAAAACCATCAACAGTGTAGGCACTAGTTCCTGGACAGACGGCAGTGTAAAAACCGGAAAAACATACTATTATAAGATCAAGACGGTTGTTAAGACACAGAATGGAGAACAGACCAGTGGATTTTCGAATGTAAAATCTGCAAAGGCGGTTCCGGCAAAGACGACGTTAAAGGCAAAAGCGTCGGATGCAAAGAATGTAAAACTGACCTGGTCAAAGGTAAAAGGTGCAAGCGGTTATGAGATCTACCGCAGCAACAGTAAAGATGGAAAATGTAGTAAAGTAAAGACCATATCCAAAGGTAGTACGACATCTTACAAAAACGGTAAATTGAAAAAATCGACGACCTATTATTATAAGATCCGTGCATACCGCAAAGTGAATGGGAAGAAAGTATATGGAAGTTATTCTTCCGTTGTTTCCGTAAAGACAAAAGCAAAATAAAAGTAAAAAGAGATACCCCGGTGGGATGATCATCATACATCCTGCCGGGGTATTTTTAAGATTTTATGAAAATTCTGGTAAGATATATTCAAAGGTTGGGTTTTATGATAAAATAATATAGATTATGCAAAGGTATGAATGTGAGGTACTTCATGAGGAAAAGGGAAAGATATAAACATTTGCTGAATTTATTTGCTAATTTTGTAATGCTTGTGGCTGAGACAGCAATGTTTGCATTTATATGGTATAAAATGTATGTACCGGAATTGGAGGATAAGTTCTGGAATAGAGGAAACTGGGCAGTAATCGGAATGTATGCATTGGTATTGTTCTTTTTTATCCGTACATTTGGCGGATACCGGATCGGATACCTTAGAATTACAGATATTTGTTTGTCGCAGATCCTTGGAATTTTGTTTGCAAATATTATCGAGTATTTTCAGATTTGTATGATTGCAAATGATTATATGTCAGCATCACCGCTTCTGTTATTGACGACAGCTGAGATTGCAGTGACACTGCCTACCGTTTTTGTTGTAAGATATTTTTATGTCAGATTATATCCGCCAAGACGTATGATCGTAATATACGGGGAACATTCTCCGGAAGAACTGATTTCCAAGATTAATTCCAGAAAAGATAAGTACAATGTTTGTGCAACTGCCAGCGCCTATATGGGATATGAGGCATTGTATTCTAAAATATTAGAGTATGAAGCGGTAGTTTTATGTGATCTTCCGGCAAGTATCCGTAATAAAATTTTAAAGTTCTGTTATGATCAGAATAAAAGAACCTATATTACACCGAAGATATCGGATATTATTTTAAATGGAACGGAACGAATCCATTTGTTTGATACACCTCTTATGTTGTCAAGAAATCAGGGACTTACGATAGAGCAGAGATTTGTAAAGAGGACTATGGATATCGTGTTTGCACTGCTCGCGATTGTTATTTCATCGCCGTTTTTACTGGTCATTGCAGTTGCAATCAAACTGTATGATGGGGGACCGGTATTCTATAAGCAGGAGCGTCTGACGAGAGACCGCGAGACGTTTCAGATTATCAAGTTTCGCAGCATGAAAGTAGATTCGGAAAAACAGGGAGCACAGCTTGCCAAAAAAGATGATGACAGGATCACACCGGTTGGAAAAATAATTCGAAGAACGCATTTAGACGAGCTTCCTCAGATTTTTAATATTTTAAAGGGAGAAATGTCTTTTGTTGGTCCTAGACCGGAAAGACAGGAAATTGCTGAAAAATATGAAGAAATTGTTCCGGAATTTCGGTTCCGCCTGAAAGTAAAAGCCGGATTGACAGGGTATGCACAGGTATATGGAAAATATAATACAACACCATATGATAAATTAAAACTGGATCTGACTTATATACAGACATATTCAGCGTGGTTAGATGTGAAATTAATGCTTATGACATTTAAGATTATGTTTCAGAAAGAAAACACAGAAGGTGTAGATGAAAAGCAAACGACAGCGATCAAAAAGGAATCATAGAGATGGAACAGACAAGCGAAGTACAGATATCTGTTATTATGCCGGTTTATAATGCACGGGATTATGTGGAGCAGTGACGGAAAGTCGCGCAATAAATACAAGTCAGCTAAAATGCAGTGGAAAGTTTACCGTTTTATAGGAAAGAACCGGCTAAATGCATTGCGTTATATGGTACATTACACATTAAATAGTGTCAAAAAATATACAAGAGGGTAAGGAAAATGAAAAAAAGGATTTTAGCAGTAATCATGGCAGTCTGCGTGAGTATGACAGCACTGCCTGCAGATGTACGTGCAGCAGAAGACAGTGCAGTTCAGACAGAAAGCACGCAGAAAACATCACCGTCAGAGAAATCAGCCCAGACAGAAAACACTGGGAATGCAGCAGAAGAGCTGACTGGAACGGAGATGGCAGAGACAGAAGAAGCAGCTGAAACGGAAGAAACAGCAGAGACAGAAGAAACGACCGAGACGGTAACAATCGAAACAGAGACGATTGAGACAGAAGAGCCGGCAGAGACAGAAACTTCGGAAACAGAGAAACCGGCAGAGACAGAAACAATCGAAACAGAAACTACGGAAACCGGGGAGCCGACTGAGACCGAAACAGGAACTACAGAAACGGAAGAGCCGACCGAAACGGAGACTGCGGAGACAGAGACTGTCCAGGCAGCAGAACTTAACTACATGATGGTAGAGTCACCGTACGTTGAGACACCGGGAACGCAGAATGTGGTCTTAAGTCTTGGAACAGGCGATGAGCAGCTTTCGGATATCGTCTTAAATTATAAGAATCTGACCACCGGAAAAGCATATCAGACAAAAGCTGCAGGAATAGAAGAGGATATGATCCGGTTTACCATGGATTTTTCAGAAAATGGACAGGCAGGAGAGTATCAGATCACTTCCGTGCAGTTTACACAGGAGAAAACAAAACAGGAAATCCTGCTATCAGACCTTGGCATGGATGTAAGATTTGGTGTCAATGAACAGGCAGAGACGAACCCGGATCAGGTACTTTATGATGAAGATGCCTATGCGGATGTGGATGCTGATGTTGTTACTATGAGCGCAGATGGAGAAGTTATTTCCGAAAACACTGTGGAAAATGTGCTGGAGCAGGGAATCTCAGAGGCTGTCGCCAGTGTTGCAGATAACTTAAAAGGTGCGAACAGTAATGTGAAAGTCGTACTCGATCCGGGACATGATGGCACCCATGCAGGAGCATCCGGTTTTGGAGTACGGGAAGCGGATCTGACACTTAAGATCGCCACATACTGTAAAGAAGAATTATCTACCTATAATGGTATTACTGTTTATATGACAAGAGAGAGTGCAAGCTGTCCGGCAGGCGGCGGAGATAATATTGCATGTCTGGATGCCCGTGCAAACCTTGCAAAAAATGTGGGAGCAAGTGTATTAGTCAGTTTCCATTTAAATACTGCAAACGGAACAGCGAGAGGTGTGGAAGTTTATTATCCGAACAGCAACTATAATGCACAGGTAGGAGGCAATGGACAGGCACTTGCAAAGAAAATATGCGATAAATTGGCAGCACTTGGATTGAATTATCGTGGAACTTTGATTAGAAATGCATCTTATGATAAATATCCGGATGGTTCTGCAGCAGATTATTACGGTCTGATCCGTCGTTGTAAAAATAATGGCATTCCTGGTCTGATCATCGAGCATGCCTTTTTGGACAATGCAAATGATTATTATACATATTTAAGTTCTGATGAAAAATTAAAGGCACTCGGTGTTGCGGATGCAACTGCAATCGCTGAGTATTTCGGACTGACAAAAGGAGCAAAGACCGTAACGCTCAATTACACGCAGTCGAGAGCGGATGGTAGTCTTAGATTAAAATGGACAGGTCTCGATAATGTCGATTATTATGAAATTTATCGTAATACTGTGAATGATACAAACTATCCTAAGATTGACGAAGTATCGGATGCTACATCTTATATTGATGATACCGTAAAGGCAGGGACAAAATATTACTATCTGGTCCGTCCGGTATTTAACGATGGAACTGCAGGAGAGTATTCTAAACCCATCTCAGGTGTGGCATTAGGAAAAACAAACCTCACAAAGATCAAGGCAAAGAGTGGAAAGAAGATTACCCTGACCTGGAAAAAGGTTTCTAAAGCAGAGGGATATCTGATCTATCGTCAGGACAGCAGTGACAGTAAATTTTATCAGATTGGCACGGTAAAATCCGGCAGTACACTCACTTACACAGATACTGTAAAATCCAATAACAAAACATATACCTACAAAGTACAGGCTTACAATACAAACAATGGCAGACAGGGTGTCGGTGCATATTCTTCCACAAAATCTGCAAAGACACTTGCAAAAGCAAAAATTACAGGAATCACATCCTCGGATGAGGAAGTATTAAAAATTTCCTGGAAAAAGGTAAGTGGGGCAAAGGGATATATCATCTCCCGCAGCACAAAGAAAGATAGTGGTTATAGTGAAATAGATACAGTATCAGGAGAAAAGACAACATCCTACACAGATGATACTGTAAAAGCAGGAAAGACCTATTACTATAAGGTCGAAGCATATAATGTCAACAGCGGTACAAAAGGATACGGCGGTGCATCAGACGCGGTGGCAGGAAAAACTGCAAAACGTACAAAGATCACTTCGATCGTTTCCACAAATGAAAAGACCTTGACGATCAAGTGGAATAAGATTACAGGAGCTTATGGTTATCGCATCAAACGAAGTACCGATGAAGATGGTACTTACAAAGTTGTTAAGACGATTAAATCCGGAAACACGACCAGCTACAAAGACACCAGTGTAAAAGCAGGAAAGACCTATTATTACACAGTTGAAACGATGGTAAAGACAGGAGACAATATCTGCTACAGTGGTGATTCAGCATCCGTGGAAGGAAGAACTGCGAAAAAGACGAAGATCAAGTATGCTGTTTCAAATGGAAGCAATCAGATTGAAGTAAACTGGGGAGCAGTGAGCGGTGCCTACGGCTACCGGATCAAACGCAGTACGTCAAAGAATGGTACTTATAATGTGATTGCGACCGTAAATGGAAAGAATAAAACAACCTATCAGGATAAAAAGTTAAAAACTGCAAAGACCTACTATTATAAGATAGAGACGATCAACAAGGTAAATGGCAAAAAAGGATACAGCGGTGATTCGGCAGCTGTGTCGGCAAAGACTTTGAAAACTACATCCATTACAGCAGTAAAGGCAACCGGAAGTACTTCCGTAAGACTGGAATGGAAAGCTGTGGATGGGGCATCCGGTTATCAGATTTACCGGAGTACGTCAAAAGACAGTGGTTATAAAAAGGTCGGACAGGTCAAAGGTAAAAATACGAAAAAATATGAGGATAAAACATTAGAAGCCGGAAAAACTTACTATTATCAGGTTCGTGCATATAAGAGCAACAGTGCTAAAAACGGTGTGGCATCTTTCTCAAAAGCACAGAAGGCATGGACGATCAAACAGGTGGTATTCTCCCAGATCACAAGTGACAGCAAAAATCAGGTCACACTTGGCTGGAAGAAAGTTTCAAAAGCACAGGGGTATGATATTTACCGGAGCGACGAGTCAAACAGTGGATTTGAAAAGATCGCTTCAATTTCATCCGGATCTACACTGACTTACACGGATAAGGGCGTAAAGAGCGGCAATACGTATTACTATAAAATTGCAGCAACTTATAAGATCAAAGGCAGTGCAGGCAGAGGAAGTTATAGTAAGGTAACAGAGGTTGCAGTCTTAAAACAGGGAAGTATTTATTCTATCACACTCGGAGATAATAATGTATTAAATATCTCATGGAACAGTGTTGCAAATGCAAGTGGCTATGAACTTGCCGGTGCGGTCAGCGAAAAAGGAACTTATACCACATTACAGACTTCTGGTGCAACATCCTTTACACACAGTAATCTGGTACAGGGAACGACATATTACTATAAAGTAAGAGCATACAAAGATTTAAGCAACGGAATCCGTATGTACGGACCATGGTCAGCGGTAAAAGCAAAAGCTGCAGCGCATGAGATCATGGGTACAAGCAGTGTGACAGTCGACCAGATGGTATCTTACTACAATAAACGTTATACCTTCCCGGCAGATACTTACCGTGATAAGGGAGCAGATTCTGCGGAGGCATTCTTTAAGATCTTAAAAGAAGAGGCAGAAGCCGAGGGTGTAAGAGCAGATGTATTATTTGCACAGGTTATGTTAGAGACCGGAGGATTACAATTCGGCGGTGATGTGCAGCCGAGTCAGTGTAACTTTGGAGGACTCGGTGCAGTCGGTGGCGGTGCAGCAGGTGAGACTTTTGCAGATGTAAGAACCGGACTCCGTGCGCAGGTACAGCACTTAAAAGCATACGCAAGTACAGATGGATTAAACAATGCATGTGTGGATAAGCGTTTCCAGTATGTATCGCGTGGAACAGCCAGATATGTCGAATGGCTTGCAATTCCACAGAATCCGTATGGAAAAGGCTGGGCAGCAGATGCGGATTATGGTACGAAGCTGCTTCGGATCATGAACAGTTTATAAATGGAATAAAGTGAAGCAAAACAGAAGGGCTGTGGAAAATGGAGATATTTTTCACAGCCTTTTTTTCAGGATAATAGGTCAGAATTGGTAATTGATTTATATGTTTATGTATTCAAAATAGATATTTTGTGATAAAATAAAAATGTTTTGCAAAAGAATATAAAAATATGGTGGTGCAAATGACAGAACAAAATTATTCAGTTTTAATGTCCGTATATAGCAGGGAAAAAGCCGAATATTTGCAAAAAAGTATAGAGAGCATGCTTTCACAGACAATACCGCCGAGTGATTTTGTGATTGTATGTGATGGACTGCTTGGGGAAGAATTGTATCGGGTAATCAATGATAAGAAAAGAGAATATCCAGAATGTTTTCAAGTTATACAATTACCGGAAAATAGAGGACTGGGGGAAGCACTTAGAGAAGGTCTTGCTTATTGTAAAAATGAACTGGTCGCACGTATGGATAGTGATGATATCAGCGTGCCAAAACGTTGTGAGCTGCAACTGAAAATTTTTGAGGAAAAAGATGTGTCAGTTGTTGGAGGAACTGTTCAGGAGTTTGTGAAAGATATAGTACAGGCTGGTGCAATGAGGAGAGTGCCTGAAACATCAGAGAAAATCGCAAAGTATGCAAAAAAAAGGAATCCATTTAATCATCCGGCAGTTATGTTTAAAAAAAGTGACGTAATAAAAGCAGGAAGTTATGTGGGGTGTCGTGGTTTTGAGGATTATCATTTATGGATTCGTATGATGTCTGGTGGAATGAGAGGATATAATTTATCTGATGTACTTGTATATATGCGAATTGGTGATGGTATGTATAAAAGACGTGGTGGTATGTCGTATCTTAAGGACATGATAAATTTTAGAAAGTTTATGCTGGATACAGGATATATTAATATGCCTGAATTTCTATCATCTGTGGTAGCTCATGGAATTGTGATACTGATTCCAGCTAAAATGAGAAAGGCAGTTTATTCCGTATTTCTTAGAAAATAAGTTTATGAGTTAATATAAATAACAACAGAAATTGACGTGTAATAATGAATATGATATAATTGTGCAACTTTTGGGAAAAAGGAACAGATAAAAAGGAGTTAATGTAAAATGGAATGTAAAATCAAGGAGAGTGGTGTATCTGCAACGGTAGAAAATATTGAGTGGGAAAGGATACATCTGACACTCACGGTAAGACTGAAGTTTGAAGAAAATAAAATATGTAATGTAGATGAGCTGGCATTTTATGCAGTTAATAATTTAGGAGGATGTGGGATTAAATTTGATGTCAGCAGAGTAGAATCGGATTTGGTTAAACTTCATGTGAATGTAACAAATAATGGTGAAATACGCTGCGTTCCAAGAGGAACATATCGTATTTTTGTATGTGAAAAATTGTACATTTTAGCAGAGTGTGAGACAAGTCCGAAAATTGCGGATCAATTGGAGGCAATGTCCAGAAACTTTTTATATGGTGGAAGAGGAAATGCCTATAATGTTACATTTTATATTGAAGATGGAACGGAAACTCTTCCATTCCGTATGCATTGCATTGCATTAGGAGCAACAGGTGTTGCTTTTCCACAAAACCCACATTTCCTTAATAAGATAAATTTGGTAAATGCATTAAAAGTATGTTATTTATCAAGTCGACCTATTTTAAGGAGAATATATAAAGGGTATTCTTTTTTATATAAGAAGAGAAGAAAGAATACAGTTCTTTTTATGACAGAACAGAGCAATAAAATTGCGTCAAATCTAAAAGCTGTTTCGGAGCGGATGATAGAAAGACAACTTGATAGTCGGTATCGGCTGTTATATTCTGCACGCCCGGCTGCAGCGGAACCACAGAGTAAAATGAGCTGGATCAAACTCATGAAAGTACTGGCACAGAGTGGTATGATCTTTATTGATGATCATGCACCGGTATTTGACTGGCTGAAATTGGATGATGACACGACGCTGGTTCAATTATGGCATGCAGGAGCGGGATTTAAGTCATCAGGTTATAGTCGCTGGGGACATGATGGGTGTCCGGCACCACAGTCTTGTCATAGGCAGTATAAATATGGAATTGCTGGTTCAAAGAATATTGCTCCATTTTTTTCAGAAGTATGGGGAATTAATGATGAACAGGTACTTCCAACAGGAATGCCTCGTATGGATGAATATTTAGATGAACAGCATAAGAGTGAAAAAATAAAGGAATTGTATACGCAATTTCCAATGTGTAAAAATAAAAAAGTAATTCTTTTTGCGCCAACATATCGTGGAAGAAATAAAAAAACAGCGTATTATCCGTATGAGTTAATAGATTTTGAAAAATTATATCAGATTTGTGGAGATGAGTATGTGGTTATGTTTAAAATGCATCCGTGGGTAAATGAGGATATCGTAATCGAAAAAAAATATTCGGATAAATTTCTGGATGTAAAAACATATCCAAATATTAATGATTTATTTTATGTGGTAGATTTATTGATTACAGATTACTCATCTAATATTTTTGAATATTCGTTGATGAGAAAACCAATGCTGTTTTTTGCATTTGATAAGATACAGTATTCATTTTCCAGAGGCTTTCACAGAGATTATGAAGAGTCTGCACCAGGCAAGGTATGTTATACTTTTGAGGAAGTACTTACGGCAATTGTAAACAAAGACTTTGAATATGAAAAAGTGGAACAGTATATTACAAATCATTTTGACTATATAGACAGTGGATCTTCTGATCGCGTGATTGATTGGATTTTACTTGGAAAAATGCCGGAGAATATCAGTGATACAATAAAAAAGAAACAGGAAGAAATGCAGTATATACATACACTTGACTTTGAGACAGTTATGTTAGCACAACAGAAATGATATATGGGCGGAAAGTTATAGCTGCAGAGATTTCGCTTTAAAAAATAAAAACCCCTGTTCTGCCTGTGAATTCCAGGCAAAGCAGGGGATATCAATTTGGGGTATTAAATTACTGTTTTTTTCTGTATAATCACTCAAAAAGGACACCTTTTATTGTATAATTATGTTATGGAACAAAACATACGAAAGAAGGTGTCCTGAATGAAAAATTAGCATTGAAGAAACTGCTAACTTATATGAAGAGTGTATATAAAATCCCGCAAAAAATCAAGTGTTTAACGGACGAAAGAAAAAGAAAATCTATTCCATTGTTTAACATTGTCATGCCGGTACTGCTTTTTCTGATGCTGCAGTATGAAAGTTTCCATACCATTTTTTCAACCCCGGAAAGCATGTCGAAAAGACTGAAAAACTGTATCAGTGGAAGGATTCCAAAAGTTG
>OHFO01000183.1_pt1 | contig 18482 bp, 18 predicted proteins | sample 1567541 | NCBI WGS metagenome assembly OHFO01 (sample SAMEA3879595, study PRJEB24766) | human gut metagenome | biome: human-associated habitat; feature: feces | place: USA | collected 1985/1987 | reverse complement strand
GCCTCATGAGCCGCAGCGCACAGATCGAGATTCTGGACACTACGTCCAAATGCGGTCAATACCTGCTGCCGTACTTCCACGGCGAAAGCGAGGAGGTCGTGTACCTTCTGTGCCTCGACGCAAAGTGCAAGGCGCTCGACTGCGTGCTCATCCACCGCGGCGGCGTGAACGTCGCGTCCATCGCCGCGCGCAAGGTCGTCAAGGCTGCGCTGGACGCGAACGCGACCTCCGTCGTGCTTGCGCATAACCACCCCAGCGGCCTTGCGCTGCCCAGTCCCGAGGACCGGCAGACCACGCTGGTATTAAAGGCGGCGCTGGAGGCAGTCGGGATCGTGCTGGCCGACCATATCATTGTCGCGGACGACGATTTTGTCTCCCTGCGCGACGACGGCATTCTGGAGGACCCGTATGAACTTTAAGCTGCACTCCCAATTCAAGCCCACCGGCGACCAGCCGCAGGCCATCGAGAAGCTGACGCAGGGCCTCAACATGGGCCTGAGCGATCAGGTCCTGCTCGGCGTGACCGGTTCCGGCAAGACGTTCACCATGGCGAATATCATCGCCAACGTGAATAGGCCCACACTGGTCCTCGCGCACAACAAGACGCTGGCTGCGCAGCTGTGCTCGGAATTCCGCGAGTTTTTCCCGGAAAACGCCGTGGAATACTTCATTTCCTACTACGACTATTACCAGCCTGAGGCCTATGTGCCGCAGTCTGATACGTACATAGCCAAGGATTCCTCTGTAAATGATGAGATAGATAAGCTCAGGCTTTCAGCCACGGCAGCGCTCACAGAGCGAAAGGATGTCATTGTCGTGGCATCGGTTTCATGCATATACGGACTTGGAAGTCCTGATGAGTGGACAGGCATGAGTATTTCGCTGCGCCCGGGGCAGGAGAGGGACAGGGATGATCTCGCAAGGGCTCTCATAGATTTACAGTACACCAGGAATGATATGGATTTTCACCGAGGTACGTTCCGTGTGCGGGGAGATACGTTAGAGATTTTCCCGGCAAACTACGGAGATACGGCGGTCCGTGTGGAATTTTTCGGGGATGAAATCGACCGTATCACGGAGGTGGATGTGCTGACAGGGGAGATCAAATGCGAGCTGGAGCACTTTGCGGTGTTCCCGGCATCCCATTATGTTGTGCCGCAGGAGAAAATCTTAAAGGCATGTGATGCCATCGAACAGGAACTGGATGAGCGCATCCGGTATTTTAAGGGCGAGGACAAGTTGCTTGAGGCACAGCGCATTTCCGAGCGGACGAATTTTGATATCGAGATGTTAAAAGAAACAGGTTTCTGCAGTGGTATTGAAAATTATTCGAGACATCTTGCAGGACTTCCGGCGGGGGCAACGCCGCATACGCTGATGGATTATTTTAAGGATGACTATCTGATCATCGTGGATGAGTCCCATATCACGATTCCACAGATCCGCGGCATGTATGCGGGAGACCAGTCGAGAAAGTCAACGCTGGTGGACTACGGATTCCGTCTGCCGTCGGCGAAAGACAACCGGCCGCTTAATTTTGAGGAATTTGAGAGCAAGATCGATCAGATGCTGTTCGTATCGGCAACACCGAATGTATATGAGGACGAACACGAGCTGCTTAGGACAGAACAGATTATCCGTCCGACCGGACTGCTCGATCCGGAGGTCGTGGTGCGTCCGGTGGAGGGACAGATCGATGATCTGATCGGTGAGGTCAATAAGGAAATCAAAGACCATCATAAGGTGCTGATTACGACACTGACGAAGAAGATGGCGGAGGATCTGACGGATTATATGCGTGAGATCGGTATCCGCGTGAAATATCTTCATTCGGATATCGATACGTTAGAGCGTGCGGAGATCATAAGAGATCTGCGGCTGGATGTATTTGATGTGCTTGTCGGCATCAACCTGCTCCGGGAGGGACTGGATATTCCGGAGATCACGCTGGTGGCAATTTTAGATGCAGATAAAGAGGGATTCCTGCGGTCGGAGACATCACTGATACAGACGATCGGGCGTGCTGCGCGTAACAGTGAGGGACACGTTATCATGTATGCGGACAAGATCACAGACTCCATGCGTGTTGCGATGGAGGAGACGAAGCGCCGTCGTGAGATACAGCAGGCATACAATGAGGAACACGGCATTACACCGACAACGATCCAGAAATCTGTGCGGGAACTGATCAGCGTGTCAAAGAAGGTCGCAAAGGAAGAAATGAACTTCAAAAAAGACCCGGAATCCATGAACCGGGACGAACTCACAAAGCTGATCGCAGACATCCAGAAGAAGATGCAGAAAGCGGCAGCAGACTTAAACTTCGAGGCTGCTGCAGAGTACCGCGACAAGATGGTGGAGTTAAAGGGCATGCTGCGTGATATGTGAGGAAGCATTGTATTGTGAAGAGTGACGAAATAGTCGTCAGTAAGAAGTGTTTTTGGGAAAAGAAAAAGGACAGTAAATCATGAAGAAAAAAAGTGAAAGAAAATACATTAAGATCCGGGGGGCAAATGAGCACAACTTAAAAAATATTGATGTAGATATTCCAAGAGATGAATTTGTTGTGCTGACCGGACTTTCCGGTTCCGGAAAATCATCGCTTGCGTTTGATACGATCTATGCGGAGGGACAGAGGCGCTATATGGAGTCACTTTCCTCCTATGCAAGACAATTCTTAGGGCAGATGGAAAAGCCGAATGTGGAGAAGATCGAGGGGCTGTCCCCGGCGATCTCCATTGACCAGAAGTCCACGAACCGCAATCCAAGATCTACCGTTGGTACGGTTACGGAGATTTATGATTATTTCCGCCTTTTGTACGCGAGAGTCGGTATCCCACATTGTCCGAAATGTGGCAGGGAGATCAAAAAACAGACGGTAGATCAGATGGTAGATCAGATCATGACACTCCCGGAGCGCACAAAGATCCAGCTTTTAGCACCGGTCGTGCGCGGAAGAAAAGGGGAGCACCAGAAGCTCTTAGAGCAGGCAAAGCGCAGTGGTTATGTGCGTGTGATCGTAGACGGCAGCATGTATGAGCTGACGGAGGAGATCAAACTTGACAAAAATAAAAAACACAATATCGAGATCGTGGTAGACCGTCTGATGGTCAAGCCGGGGATCGAGAAGCGTTTTCGGAGAGTTTCTCCTGCCCGGACTGTGGAATCAGTATCGGGGAGATCGAACCGAGAAGTTTTTCTTTCAACAATCCGTTTGGCGCCTGTCCGACCTGCTTTGGACTGGGATACAAGATGGAGTTTGATGTGGATCTGATGATCCCGGATAAGCACCTTTCCATTGCGGAGGGGGCAATTCAGGTTATGGGCTGGCAGTCCTGCACAGATCCTTCCAGTTTTACCTACGCGGTGTTAAAAGCATTGACAGAAGAATATCATTTTTCACTGGAGACACCATTCCAGGATTATCCGGACGAGATAAAATATGTGATCCTGCACGGAACAGATGGCAGGGAGTTAAAGGTACATTACAAAGGCATGCGCGGCGAGGGTGTTTATGATGTGGCGTTTGAGGGACTGATCCGGAATGTACAGCGTAAATACCGTGAGACAGGATCTGATACGATGAAGCAGGAATATGAGCAGTTTATGCGCATCACGCCGTGTGAAACCTGTAAGGGACAGCGTCTGAAGGCGGAATCCTTAGCGGTCACAGTTGCGGACAAGAATATTTATGAGATCACATCCATGTCCGTAAAGAATCTTGGAAGTTTTCTAAATGATATGGAGCTGAGCCATCAGCAGCATCTGATCGGAGATCAGATCTTAAAGGAGATCCGTGCGCGTGTCGGATTTTTAAATGAAGTCGGACTGGATTATCTGTCACTGTCCCGCGCAACCGGAACACTTTCCGGTGGAGAGGCACAGCGTATCCGTCTGGCAACACAGATCGGTTCCGGACTGGTTGGTGTGGCATATATCTTAGATGAGCCATCGATCGGTCTGCATCAGAGAGACAACGATAAACTGCTCGGCGCATTAAAGAACTTAAAAGACCTTGGAAATACGCTGATTGTTGTGGAGCATGATGAGGATACAATGCTGGCTGCGGATTATATTGTGGATATCGGTCCCGGAGCAGGTGCGCATGGTGGACAAGTGGTGGCATGCGGAACAGCAGAAGAAATCATGAAAAATAAAAATTCTGTGACAGGTGCTTATCTGAGCGGCAGAATCAAAATACCGGTTCCCACAGAGCGCAGAAAGCCGACAGGTTTCCTGACTGTCAAAGGTGCAAGGGAGAATAATCTTAAGAATATCGATGTGAAGATTCCACTTGGCATTATGACCTGTATCACCGGTGTGTCAGGATCGGGAAAGAGCTCATTGACCAATGAGATTTTATATAAGAGACTTGCAAGAGATCTGAACCGTGCGAGATGCATTCCAGGGAAGCATGACGATATCATCGGCATTGACCAGTTAGACAAGGTGATCGATATCGACCAGTCCCCGATCGGAAGGACGCCGCGTTCGAATCCGGCGACATATACCGGTGTATTCGACATGATCCGTGATCTTTTTGCGGCGACGCCGGATGCGAAGGCGAAGGGATACAAGAAGGGCAGATTCAGTTTCAATGTAAAAGGCGGACGTTGTGAGGCATGTTCCGGTGACGGAATTTTAAAGATCGAGATGCACTTTTTGCCGGACGTGTACGTCCCGTGCGAAGTCTGTGGAGGAAAACGTTATAACCGCGATACGTTAGAGGTCAAATACAAGGGCAAGAGCATTTATGATGTGCTTGATATGACGGTGGAAGAAGCATTGAAATTCTTTGAAAACGTGCCTGCGATCGCAAGAAAGATACAGACACTTTATGACGTGGGACTTTCCTATGTCAAGCTTGGTCAGCCGTCAACGGAGCTGTCCGGTGGGGAGGCACAGCGTATCAAACTGGCAACAGAACTGTCAAAACGCAGCACAGGCAAGACCATTTACATTCTGGATGAGCCGACGACGGGACTTCATTTTGCGGATGTCCATAAACTGATCGAGATCCTGCGAAGACTCTCAGATGGGGGAAACACTGTAATCGTGATCGAACATAATCTGGATGTGATCAAGACCGCTGACTATATCATCGATATGGGACCGGAAGGCGGAGATGGCGGTGGAACCGTGATCGCACAGGGAACACCGGAGGAAGTGGCAGAAGTGCCGGAATCTTATACGGGTTATTATGTGAAGAAGTATCTGGAGAAAGATAAAGAAAACCGTCAGGAATCCTGAAAAATGTACGAGTGGTAAAAATATCTAAAAAAGGATAAACTACATCACAAAAGGCGCTGCAGCTGCAGCGCCTTATCACGTTCGGGGAGTACTCCCCGGAAATCCTTGCGGAAAACCGGGAAGCATGAGTTATGAAAAATTATACTGCCCGTCAGTAATTCTGACGGTTGGGCCCGTTTGTATCGGACTTATTAGCTAGTACTCTTAGAATATAAAATAGAAATGTGATGAAAATGTGATGACAAAATGAAAAATAAACAAAATAAATAAAAAAGAATGAAGATTTTCTTATTTTTTTTAAAAATGCAGTCCTGCCATAAAAAAACCTTTGAAAAATCCCATTTTTTGTATATAATAGGACTGTATATGTAAAAATAGGTTTAATGGCATTTCTATGTCCGCGTGGATATGGGAATATTATCCATAGATTCAGGAACAGAGAGACGAAAGGGGCAAGTATTTAAAATGATGAGTACAGATATTGGTATCGATCTCGGTACTGCCAGTATATTAGTTTATATCAAAGGAAAAGGTGTTGTATTAAAGGAGCCGTCAGTTGTGGCTTTTGACCGTGATACAAATAAGATCAAAGCAATCGGAGAGGAAGCAAGACTGATGCTCGGAAGAACACCGGGAAATATCGTGGCAGTCAGACCACTTCGTCAGGGTGTTATTTCTGATTATCAGGTTACAGAGAAGATGATCAAGTACTTTATCCAGAAAGCACTTGGTAAGAAAACGTTCCGTAAGCCGCGCATCAGTGTATGTGTGCCAAGCGGTGTCACAGAGGTTGAGAAAAAAGCTGTTGAGGATGCAACCTATCAGGCAGGAGCAAGAGAAGTTGCAATCATCGAGGAACCGATCGCTGCGGCAATCGGAGCAGGTATTGATATTTCAAGACCTTGTGGAAATATGATCGTGGATATCGGAGGAGGAACAGCCGATATCGCGGTGATCTCTCTGGGCGGTTCGGTTGTCAGCACCTCTATCAAGATCGCCGGAGATGATTTTGATGAGGCGATTGTCCGTTATATGCGAAAAAAGCACAATCTTCTGATCGGTGAACGTACTGCAGAGGATATCAAGATCCGTATCGGAAGCTGTTTCCCACAGGCACAGGCCGAGACGATGGATGTACGCGGACGTAACCTTGTGACAGGACTTCCGAAAACTGTAACGGTTTCTTCGGAGGAGACAGAAGAGGCACTTAGAGAGCCGACACTTCAGATCGTAGAAGCAGTACATTCTGTACTGGAGAAAACTCCGCCGGAACTTGCAGCAGATGTTGCGGATCGTGGTATTGTGCTGACAGGCGGTGGTTCATTGCTCAGAGGTTTGGAGGAGCTGATCGAGGATCGCACCGGAATCAATACGATGACTGCAGATGAACCGATGACATGTGTTGCAATCGGTACCGGAAAATTCGTAGAGTTTTTAGCCGGAAAACGTGACGAAGATTAAATTCTTTTTGTGTTTTGCCGATACAATAAATGAAAGATATGCTTTGTGCACAGATAGGGAAAACGTGTGAAAAATAAGGTTTTTCATATGCGGAAATACGGATTAAAATACATCAGAAGCTGTGCAGAAATGGAGAGTTTACATGGTAAAGGGATTGTATACAGCGTATACAGGAATGATCAATGAACAGAATCGTCTGGACATTCTTTCGAATAACCTTGCAAATGCAGACACCAATGGTTATAAGAAAGAGGGAGCGACAAACCAGACGTTTGCAGATGAGCTTGCGATCAAGATCAAGGATACATCCAGCTACGGCATGCCGCAGAAGCTTGGAACCATGAGCATGGGTGTACACATCGGAGAGACTTACACGGATTACAGCCAGGGAAATTTCAGGGTAACAGATAACGCAACGGATTTTGCACTGGATGGAGATGGTTTCTTTGCAATCGCCTATACGGATAAAGCAGGAAACACATCTGTAAAGTACAGCAGGGATGGAGCCTTTGTGGTAAATACAGCAGGTTATCTTGTCACAAAAGACGGCGACTATGTATTAAATCAGAATGGAGCCATGAATGCGGATGCAGGAGCACGTATTCAGGTGGATCCGAATGTACCGATCACGGTGGATGAAAAAGGTAACATTTTTCAGAATAACCAGCAGGTTGGCACGATCGGCGTTGTAGATATTGCAGATTATAATTATCTGGCAAAATACGGCGAGAATATGTATGACCTGGTAAATGGCGGTGCCCGTCAGGCATCCACTGCGAAAGTAACGCAGGGATGTATCGAATCATCCAATATCAATGTTGTTTCGGAGATGGTCAATATGATCACGATATCGAGAGCCTTTCAGGCTGGACAGAAGGTGATCAACGCTGTGGATGAAACATTAGACAAAGCGGTAAACCAGGTGGGAAGGGTATAAGCAGGAGGTAAACTGGAATTATGATGAGAGCTCTTTATACTGCGGCAACCGGTATGATTGCACAGCAGTCAAACGTGGATAATATTTCAAATAACCTTTCAAATGTCAATACAGTCGGATATAAACAGGAGAAGATGGAGTTTAAGTCTCTGCTTTACCAGACAATCCAGACGCGTACAACCAGTGCAAATGGCGAGGAAAAGCCGATCTCTGCACAGGTAGGACTTGGTACCAGAGTGGCATCCAACACCTCTATTTATACACAGGGGTCACTGATGGCAAGTGAGAATGCAACTGATTTTGCAATCAGCGGTGATGGATTTTTTGCAGTGCGCGGAGCAGACGGAAAAACTTATTATACCAGAGCCGGAGATTTTGTATGGTCTGTCAATGCAGGCGGTACATTAACTCTTTGCACGAATGAGGGATACCCGGTTTTAGATTCCAACAATCAGCCGATCAATCTTCCGGCAGGTATCAGTGCAGAGAAAGTGATCGTCAGCGAAAATGGAAAAATGGGATATACCAATGCAGCCGGCACATATGTGGATATGAACCAGACGATTGGATTATTCCAGTTTAATAATCCAAGCGGACTTGAAAAAACAGGAACCAATCTTCTTGCAGTGACACCGGCATCCGGTAATGCAATGAACGAGTCTACAACTGCAAATCTTACTAAGAGCAAAGTTTTACAGAAATACCTGGAAGGTTCTAATGTTCAGGTCGCAGATGAGATGGTAAACCTGATCATTGCACAGCGTGCATATCAGCTCAACTCAAAGGCAATCACAACATCGGACGAGATGCTTGAGCAGGCAAACAATCTGAAACGTTAAGATTAGACAGCGGATGTAGGAAAGGAAAAACAATATGATTTCCATGGACAGCATTTCATCATTGATCGATACAAGCAAAAATACAGCAGCTGCAAATCAGGCAAGTTCCCTGCAGAGTTCCTTAAACAGTATTTCTTCGGATTCTTCCGAGGACGAACTGATGCAGGTTTGTAAAGATTTTGAATCATATTTTGTGGAAGAAGTTTTAAAAGAAATTAAAGAGAGCCTGACAAGTGAGGATGATGAGGAGGATTCTTCCACATCAACACTGAAAGATTATTATATGGACAATGTCATCGAACTGGTTGCAGACCAGGTTGTAGATGAGGTTGGAACCAATTTTACGCAGCAGCTCTATGAGCAGATGAAACGTAATTATAATATAGAATAAGTTTGCGCAGATAAAATGTCGTAAAATCGGCGCAGCAGAAGTAAAGTGTGCAGATAAGTACATAATTGAAACAGTATGCAAAAATCGGTGCAGTTTTAACGGGAAAATGAACGATGGGTTCAAAAATCCCGTTAGACTGCATTTTTTATTCATGGCAATAGCTCGCTCACAAAGCGTTTATTTTATTGCTTTCGCAGCAGAAAACAGAATTCTGGAATGGAGAAAACAGTGGAAAGTCTTGCAGGATATGTGGAACACATTATATATCGGAATGCGGATAATGGATATACCGTGTTAAATCTGGTGAGCGGGGAGGATGAAATCACCTGTGTGGGGATATTTTCGGTAATCGCAGAGGGAGAAAATATTGAGGCACGGGGGGAGTACACGGAACATCCGACCTATGGGCAGCAGTTTAAAGTAACAAGTTTTGAGGAGAAAGCACCTGAAGATGAGGAGGCAATAGAGCGGTATCTTGGTTCCGGTGCAATCAAGGGAATCGGGCTTGCCATGGCGGCAAGAATTGTCAGGCGTTTTAAGGAGGATACCTTCCGGATCATAGAGGAAGAACCGGAACGTCTCGCTGAGATCAAAGGGATCAGTAACCGCAAAGCGATGGAGATTGCCAGCCAGGTCAACGAAAAGAGGGATCTGCGGCAGGCGATGATCTTTTTGCAGCAGTATGGAATCACGATGAATTTAGCGGTCAAGGTATATCAGGCATACGGACAGGATGTTTATGGTATCATCCGGGAAAATCCGTACCGGCTGGCGGACGATATTGATGGAGTCGGATTCCGGACGGCGGATGAGATCGCGGCGCGGGTTGGTATCCGGATGGACTCTGATTTCCGTGTGCGAAGCGGAATCCTGTATACACTGCTTCAGGCAAGTGGGGAGGGACATACCTATCTGCCGGAGACAGAGCTGACACCGCGTGCATCAAAATTATTGAATGTTACGGCAGAACAGGTGGAAAAGCAGTACATGGATCTTGCCATTGAAAGGAAGATCATCTTAAAACAGATGGAAGATCAGACACAGATCTATGCAGCGTCATTTTATTATATGGAAGCAAACACGGCGACAATGTTAAAACGGCTCAATGTAAGTTATGATGTGTCAGATGCGGAGATTGAACAGCAAATCCGGGGGATCGAAAAGAAAAGCGGCATGACGTTGGATGAACATCAGGTAACGGCGGTCAAAGAGGCAGTGCGGAATGGTCTGCTTGTGATCACGGGAGGGCCTGGAACCGGAAAGACGACCACGATTAATACGATCATCCGCTATTTTGAACTGGAGGGCTTGGAAATCTTTTTGGCAGCTCCGACAGGGCGTGCAGCAAAGCGCATGAGTGAGACAACGGGATTTGAGGCGCGGACAGTTCACCGTATGTTAGAGCTGAATGGGGGAGCCGAGGGAAGCGGTGGATTTGAAAGGGATGAAAGTAATCCACTCGAAGCGGATGTGATCATTGTAGATGAGATGTCGATGGTGGATATCTCACTGATGTATTCTCTGCTCAAAGCAATCTCTGTGGGAACGAGGCTGATTCTTGTCGGGGATGTCAATCAGCTTCCGAGTGTCGGACCGGGAAGTGTACTCCGTGATATTATCCAATCACATGCCTGCAATGTAGTTATGCTGACCAAAATCTTCCGTCAGGCATCCACCAGTGATATTATTGTCAATGCGCATAAGATCAATCATGGAGAAGAAGTGATATTAGATAATAAGAGCATGGATTTCTTTTTCCTGAAACGGTATGACGCAGATGTGATCATCAATGTGGTGCTGCAGCTCATTAAGCAGAAACTGCCGAAGTTTGTGGATGCGACGCCTTATGATATCCAGGTACTGACACCGATGCGCAAGGGACTGCTTGGCGTAGAGCGCCTGAATGGGATTTTACAGCGATATATGAATCCGCCTGCCAATGATAAAGTGGAGAAAGAATATGGCAGCACTGTGTTCCGTGAGGGGGATAAAGTTATGCAGACAAAGAATAACTACCAGCTCGCGTGGGAAATCCGTACAAAATTTGGACTCACTGTGGATAAAGGCCTTGGAATTTTCAATGGAGATATGGGAATCATAAGACAGATCAATGATTTCGCAGAACAGATGATCATAGAGTTTGATGAAGGGAGAATGGTAGAGTACCCCTATAAACTTCTGGATGAACTTGAGCTTGCCTATGCGATCACGATCCATAAATCACAGGGAAGTGAGTATCCGGCGGTCGTCATTCCGCTGCTTGGCGGTCCGATGATGTTAATGAACCGGAATCTATTGTATACTGCCGTCACGCGTGCAAGAAAATGTGTGACGTTAGTCGGCAATGAAGTGACCTTCCAGCAGATGATTCGGAATACCTCACAGCAGAAAAGGTACAGCGGACTCTGCGACCGCTTAAAAGAAAATTAAATAAAATAATAAGAAGCTGCCATGCAGGGCAACCGGTAATGAAAATCATTAACACCGGCTCACTTGTACGGCAGCTTTTAATTTATGACAATAGAATGTTCGCAGAGTGTGCATTCTAGTGTTATTGGTAATTTTAAAATCCTGTTGTGCTTTAGCAGATCTGCATATCAGGATAACAGTGCTTTATCATTGGCGAATTCTTCGCCGCTGACCTTTTCAAACTGATGAAGTAGATCTTCGACGGTCAGTTTCTTTTTCTCTTCTCCGGAGATATTTAAGATCACTTTTCCTTCGTGCATCATGATCAGGCGGTTACCGTGCACGATGGCATCCTTCATATTGTGTGTGACCATCATGGCGGTCAGATGATTTTCTGCGATGATCTTATCAGAAATCTCAAGCACTTTTGCGGCAGTTTTCGGATCAAGTGCTGCAGTGTGTTCGTCTAACAGCAAAAGTTTTGGTTTTTTGATCGACGCCATTAAAAGTGTGATCGCCTGCCGCTGTCCGCCGGAGAGCAGACCGACTTTACTGGTGAGACGGTCTTCCAGTCCGAGATCTAAGGTTTTTAACATTTCGCGGTAGGTATCGCGTTCCTGATGGGTGATTCCCCACGAAAGTCCCCGCTTTTCACCACGTCTTGCTGCAATCGCCATGTTTTCTTCGATCGACATGGTGGTTGCGGTTCCGGTCATCGGATCCTGAAATACACGTCCGAGGTATTTGGCACGTTTGTGCTCGGATAATTTTGTGACATCGTCTCCACCGATATAAATTTTCCCGGAATCAATTGGCCATACACCTGCGATGGCGTTTAACGTGGTTGATTTTCCGGCACCGTTTCCACCGATCACGGTAACAAAATCGCCCTCGTTTAAAGTCAGATTGACACCATTTAAAGCAATTTTTTCGTTGATGGTTCCGGGATTAAAAGTTTTGTGGATATTGTCGAGTTTTAACATTTCAGCCATTGACGGACACCCCTTTCCTGCCGTATTTGGATTTGAGATACGGGAATGCAAGGAAAATCGCAACGACGATGGCAGAAAACAGTTTTAGGTCATCAGACGGCAGTTTCAGCCATAATACGATATTCATTACAATATAGTAGATGATCGCGCCGCCGATCACGGAAAACATGGTATATGCAAAAGCAAAATGTTTTCCGGCACATAATTTCCCGAAAAGTACCTCACCGATGATGACAGCGGCAAGACCGATGACGATGGCACCACGTCCCATGTTGACATCTGCGGCACCCTGATACTGTGCGTAGAGTCCTCCGGAAAGACCGACAAGACCGTTTGAGATCATCAGCGCAACGACCGTGTGGAAATCAGTGTTGATACCCTGTGCGCGGGCCATCTGCCGGTTACATCCGGTTGCGCGGATGGCATGTCCCTGCTCGGTTCCGAAATACCAGTATAAAAGGGCAACGACCGCCACGCAGAAAAGAACACATGTCACAAACAGCCGGACTTTGGTAGCGGAAGAATCCGAGATGTAACGCAGGGAAACAACTAACGGATACTTGTCAACACTGACAGCCTGATTCGAACTTCCCATAATATTTAAGTTGATGGAATAGAGTGAAATCTGTGTCAGGATACTTGCAAGGATTCCGGGAATTCCAAGTGCAGTATGCAGAATTCCGGTGATAAAACCGGCTGCCATACCTGCTAAAAATGCAAAAATAAGTGCTGCCCATGGATGCATGCCGGAACGGATCAGCATAACGGCAACTGCACCGCCGGTTGCAAGAGAACCGTCAACGGTAAGATCAGCAAAATCTAAAAGTCTGTATGTAATATATACACCCAGTGCCATCAACCCCCAGACCAGCCCCTGCGCAAAGGCGCCGGGCATGGAACGGAAGAGAGCCATCGGGTCTAAGGACATAAGTATTGTCATAGAAAAACCCCTTATCAAAAATATTTTTTATTCGGCAGCGATGGCAGTATAGTCATCAGGAACTGTGATGCCAAGCTGTGAACAGATATCAGCATTGTATTCTTTGGTAACATTCTCTGCATACTGTACATCCATGGTCGAGATGTCAGCACCGTTTACTAAAACGTCGTATGCCATTTTGCCTGCTGTATAACCGATATCATAGTAGCTGATGGAAAGTGTGGCTACACCACAGCCGGAACAGATACCTTCCTCACCGGCGATGATCGGAACACCTGCCGGAAGAGCAATATTGTTGATGGATTCAGTATTGCCTGCCATGGTATTGTCAGTCGGAATATAGAGGACATCACATTCACTGACGGCACTCTGTACAACAGAAGCGATGTCGTTGGAATCTGATACGGTATATTCTTTATAGGAAATACTGTCTTCATCGAGAGCTTTTTCAAATTCGGTTGCCTGGTATGCAGAGTTTGGTTCTGCGGAGCAGTAGAGAATGCCGACATTTTTTGCATCCGGGAACAATTCGACAAGCATGTCTTCCTGCTGGTCAATCGGAGCAAGATCTGCAGTTCCGGATACGTTTGTACCGGTAGAGCCGGTCCAGTTGTCAATGTCAAGTGCTGTTGCATAGTCGGTAACGGAAGTACCGATCACCGGGATCGTGCTGGTTGCTGCAGCTGCACACTGCAGAGCAGTCGTTGCATTTGCTAAGATCAGGTCATAATTGTTAGCGACGAAACCGTTGCTGATGGTTGCGCAGTTTGCCTGCTCGCCCTGGGCATTCTGAAGATCAAAGGTAACATTGCCAGAACCAAGTAATTCAGTCAGTGCATCTTCAAATCCCTGGGTTGCCTGATCAAGAGCAGGATGCTCTAACTGCTGGCAGATACCGATCGTATATTTTTTGCCATCGGAAGAGGTGCCTGCACCACTTTCAGTGGCCACTGCATCCGAAGTCTGTGCTGAATCGGAAGCTGCTGCATCCGTGGTACTGCTGGTGTTTGCTGTACTGTTTCCACATGCTGCAAGTGATGCAGCCATGGCTGCTGTCATTACGACAGATAAGATTTTTTTGTAGTTTTTCATAGAATTCTCCATTCCTGCCCGTTTTTCAGGGCATCATAAGTTTGTGCCGGGGCACACATCTTGTGTGTGAAAAATTTTATTTTTCACATTGCTGCCCTTTAGGACTTTAAAGTGCTATCGCTTTTAATAAACAAATTATAAAGACCTAAATGGGATTCGTCAACATTATAGTAAGAAAAAATTAAGAAAAACTTTATGGTATGTATTTGGCAAAAATGATATTCTTTGCAGGGAGAGATCCGGAAAGGATCTTATGAAAATCAGAAAAAATGACATTTTCCTATATGGAAGAAAAATGTTATTTCAGATGCTTGAAATCCTTTATCCACGAAGATGTGCAGTCTGTGATGAAATTGAAGTGACAGGAAAGGGTATTTGTCCGCTATGTAAAGACAAGGTGCATGTGGCAGGAGAACCAGCATGTAAAAAATGCGGGAAACCGCTTGTGGATGAGAGAAAGGAATTTTGCACCGACTGTGGAAAAAAGCATCATGTATACACACAGGGAAAGGCAGTGTTTGTTTATGAGGGTGGTATAAGAAATTCAATGTACCGCTTTAAATATGGAAATAAAAGAGAATATGCAGAGTTTTATGCGAATGCAGCAGTGGAAAAATATGGAGTGTGGCTGAACAAAATAAAAGCAGAAGTGCTGATTCCCATTCCAATGTATTCCCGGAAGAAGCGACTGCGCGGATACAATCAGGCCGAAGTATTTGCGCGGGAACTTGGAAGAAAAGCAGGGATTTTAGTGGATGAGCACCTGGTCAGAAGAGTGAGAAATACAATTCCTCAAAAAGAGTTAAATGAATCACAACGACACAGAAATTTAAAAAATGCTTTCCAATTGACAGCAGATATAGTAGAATATAAGAGAGTCGTGCTTGTGGATGATATCTATACGACAGGGAGTACGATGGATGAAGTATCAAAAGTCCTGAAAGCGTCAGGAGTGGAAAACATATATTATATCTGTATCAGTATCGGAGAAGGGTATTGACAGAATGACAGGAGGTCATGCCAATATGGAAGTGAAGAATTGCAAGGACTGTGGACGTTTATTTAATTATATGGGTGGTGCACCATTGTGTGATGGATGCAGAAAAAAACTTGAACAAAAGTTTCAGGAAGTAAAACAATATCTGGACGAGAACCCGAATGCATCTGTTAATCAGGTATCCGAGGACAATGATGTGTCAGTAAAACAGATCAAGCAGTGGATCCGTGAAGAGAGACTTTCACTTTCAGAAGCTTCACTTGACGGTGTTACCTGCGAGCATTGCGGCAGACCGATCCGGACGGGGCGCTTTTGCGAAAAGTGTAAAGCGGCAATGGCAAATTCATTCGCAAACTCGATTGAAAAACCAAAGCCTTTAGAACCACAGAAAAAAGAACGCGACGGAAACAAGATGCGTTTCTTATAAGAGAAGAGCAGGGCCTGACAGGTGGTCCTGCTTTTTTATTCATAAGGAATTACGTCCTATGAATAAAAAAGCCCTCCGGGTGGGATCGCACTGCGTCAGAGATGAATTATGTCGCGGGGGCGACCCGCCGCAGGCGGTGAATCCTGTGGAACAGGATTCTTTTTTTTCCTTTGAAAAAGAAGGGCACTGTGATATAATGAAAAATAAGAATGCGTAACTGCGAGCAAAAATGCAGTTTGCTAAGAGAAAGGAAACGCAGCATGGTCAATGAACAACGACTGCACAGCATGATAAAAATAGCAAAATTTGATGCAAACGATGGAAAACGCTGCAAACCGATGATCCAGTATGCGCGAAAGGATTATGTGGCATTACAGCTTCTGAAAAGTTTCGTGGTCGGCACGATCGCATTTTTTATGATGTTAGGGCTTTGGGTACTCTATTCTATGGATGCTTTGATGGAACAGATCAACAAAATGGATTTTGTAAAGGCTGCTACTACACTGGGACTGCTCTATGGAATTTTTATGGTAATTTATCTTCTTGCCACATATATTATTTTTAATATGAAGTACACTTATGGCAGAAAAAAGGTAAAAAAATACTATGCGGGTCTAAAAAAGATCAGTGCGATGTATCTGCGGGAAGAACGGTTGAAAGGGAACGGAAACAAAGACTGGGACTGACAACGGAAGCAATGCGGAAAATGAGATTTTTCACATGTGGAAATGGAGATTAGTATGACGACCTTATTGGAATTAAAAGAGAAATTAACACGTTTTTATGGAAAATATGATATATACATTACGCCGGTGATAAAGTTTACTGTTGCACTCACAGCATTTTTGCTGATAAATCACAACATTGGTTATATGGAAAAAATCAGCAGTACACCAATTGCCCTGATCCTTGCCCTGATCTGTTCGATTCTTCCAGTCGGTGGGGCCGTTTTTATTGGCTCTGTGCTGATCCTTTTGGATATGTATGCACTTTCCTTAGAAGTATGTATTGTGGCCCTGATCCTGTTTATTCTGATGTATATCCTGTATTTTCGGTTTTCTCCAAAAAACGAGTATGGGGTGCTTTTGACACCGATTTGTTTTGGACTGAACATTCCGTTTGTGATGCCGGTCGGCATGGGACTTTTGCGGGAATTATATTCCATGTTTTCTCTGGTCTGCGGTATCGTTCTTTATTTCTTCTTAAACGGTGTAAAGCAGAATGAAACAACACTTGGCGGAGTGGATGAGAAAGATGCGGCAACATCAAAGATTGTTGTTGCGTTGAACCAGCTTTTGGGCAACAGGGAAATGTATCTGGTGCTTGCGATCATGGTGGTAACACTGGTCATCGTTTATATCATACGAAAAATGTCCATTGAGCATGCATGGGCGGTCGCAATTATATTTGGTATTTTATTCGAGGCAGTTGGTATGATCGCAGGGGATATGGTACTTGGAATCAGCGGAAAGACCATCACAATTCTGGTGGGAAGCATTATTTCCTGCGTGATTGCATTTGTGATTCAGTTCCTGTTTTTCAATCTGGATTATTCAAGGACAGAAAGACTCCAGTTTGAAGATGATGAGTATTATTATTATGTAAAAGCCGTACCGAAAGCAATCGTTGCAGGGACAGATAAAAAAGTGACCAGATTCAGTGGAAAAGAAGAACAGGATCGTATGACGAAAAAACGTTTCGCAGAAGAAATGGAGATTGACGAAGATCTGCTGGATTAGTTACTTTAAATACAGATAGCGGAAAGGAAAGTGAAGCAGGTGCAGAATGCGATGGCAACCATGGGCGCGTTTTGGGAAAAAGCGTCTATTTATTTGAATTTACCAAAGATTACAATGACAGATGTTGTGGAAATTCTCATCATAACATTTCTGTTTTATTATATGCTTGTGTGGATTAAGAACACAAGGGCATGGGTACTGTTAAAAGGTATTATGGTAATATTGCTTTTTGTTCTGGTTGCAGCTGTATTTCAGATGAATACGATCATCTGGATTGCGAAGAACACATTGAGCGTCGCAATTACTGCCATAGTTATTATATTCCAGCCGGAAATCCGGAAAGCACTGGAAAATCTTGGACAGAAGAATTTCCTTACTTCTTTTTTTGCGTTTGATTTTTCAAAGGGAGAAATCGCAAAGTTTACGGATAAAACGATCAATGAACTGGTAAAGGCATGTTATGAGATGGGAAAAGTCAAAACAGGTGCACTTATCGTCATTGAGGATGAAATTGTTCTTTCGGAGTATGAAAGAACCGGTATTGCAGTAGATGGAATACTGACAAGCCAGCTTTTGATCAATATTTTTGAAAAAAACACACCGCTTCATGACGGAGCCGTGATTGTCCGCGGGGACAGAGTGGTGTCTGCCACCTGCTATCTGCCACTGACGGATTCTTTAAGTATCAGCAAAGATCTTGGTACAAGACATCGTGCGGCGGTCGGAATCAGTGAAGTCAGTGATTCACTTACCATTGTTGTATCTGAGGAAACGGGAAAAGTTTCCATCGCCATGGGTGGGGAATTGTACCGCAATGTGGACGCTGAGTTTTTAAAGAACAAACTTTCATTTATACAGCATCGCGAGAAGAAAGTTTCAAAAATTGAATTATGGAGAAGGAGGCTTAAGGATGTTAAAGAATCTGGCAAAAAAACTAACGAATAATCTTGGCCTCAAGGTACTGGCTGTGTTATTTGCGATCGCTCTGTGGATCGTAGTGGTCAATAT
>OHFO01000139.1_pt1 | contig 20802 bp, 15 predicted proteins | sample 1567541 | NCBI WGS metagenome assembly OHFO01 (sample SAMEA3879595, study PRJEB24766) | human gut metagenome | biome: human-associated habitat; feature: feces | place: USA | collected 1985/1987 | reverse complement strand
CGACGCGGCACCCAGGCCGGCGGCGCTTCTGCAGCCGCGCCGTCAGCACCATAGGCGTCATGGTCATGGAGATATACGGCGCAAAGCCGGGGAACTCCTTTTTGGCCATCACAGACCATGCCGGGCAGCAGGAGGTCGCCATAAATGGCTGCTTCTCCGGCACCATACGCAAAAACTCCTCGGCCTCCTCCACCGCGCACAGATCGGCGCCCACGGCCACCTCCTCCAGCGCGGCAAAGCCCAGCTGCTGCATGGCGGCCTTGATCTGTCCCGGCGTTACATTGTCTCCGAACTGGCCCCAGAAGGCCGGGGCGATGATGGCGATGACCTTCTCCCCCTTCTTGATGGCGTGGATCAGCTGGAACAGCTGGCCCTTATCCACGATCGCGCCGAAGGGGCAATTCACCAGACACATACCGCAGCTGACGCACTTGTCATAGTCGATCTTGGCGTGGCCGTACTCATCCTGACCAATGGCATTCATGCCGCAGGCCTCCTGGCAGGGCCGGGTAAACTTGATGATGGCGTGGTAGGAACAGGCATCCCGGCATTTGCCACACTTGATGCACTTATCCTGGTCGATATGCGCCTGTCCGCGTTCGATAGCAATGGCCCCTTTATGGCAGGCATTCTGGCAATGGCGGGCCAGACAGCCCTGGCAGGCATTCGTGACCTCATAGTGGGTGGGCGTGCAGCCGTTACAGGCGTATTTTATGATGTTCACCAGTGGAGGATCGTAGTACTTCTCCGCGATGGCACTCTCCTCCACCCCGTCGCTGAGCAGGCTGTGCTCCGCCACCGGCCGCAGGGGCAGGCCCATAGCCAGCCGTATGCGCTCGCCTACGATAGCCCGTTCCAAAAAGATGGACTCCCGTTGGTTGCCCACCTCACCGGGAACGATCTTGTAGGGCAGCTTTTCCATACGGCGGTAGTCTCCGCCCTCATAGGCCAGCCGCGCCACTTCGGCAAACACTTGCTTACGCATATCCGCGATGGAGCATTTAAAGTTTCTCATAGGTACGCTTTTCCTCCGAAACCCCCAGTCTTTTGTTACCATTATAACAAATTCATTATGGAAAACAATGTGCAGTTGCGAGAATTTCTATCGCCGCGCGAATGTTTCCTCATGCAACCTGCACAGCCTTCCGCCACAGCCGTTAAGGCGTTGTTAAGATGCCTTTTATCTCCGGTCCCGCAGGGCCTCCTCCAGCTTGTGCAGCGCCTTTTTCTCAATACGGGACACATAGCTGCGGCTGATACCGTAATGGGCCGCCACCTGCCGCTGTGTCTGGGGCAAATGGCCGTCCAGGCCGTAGCGCCGCCGCAGAACATCCGCCTCCCGAGGGGTCAGCTCCCGGGCCAGCAGCTGATGCAGCAGACGGCGGTCCTCCTTGCTTTGCAGTTCCTCCAGCATGGTGTCCTCCTCTCCCACCACATCGCCCAAATACAATGCGTCACCCTCCGGCCCCGTGTCCAGCGCCTCGTTCAGCGACACCTCCCCCTGCAATTTTTTCTGTCCCCGGAAGTACATTAGTATCTCATTCGCTATCCTCTCCCAACGGATACATAGGTTGGTCAATGGGCGGCAAATCCGCCTCTCCGTCCTCCGCAAAGAGGTAAACATAGGCATTTTTGCCGTCCCAGACCACCTTTTTGACGATGGTGCGCAGCAAGCGGCGTTTTTCCTCCAGCGTGGCAGAATCCACCGCGCTGGCAAAGGATTCGATCATTTCCTGATGGAAGGCGAACTCCTGATGCAGCATCCGGCTCTGCTCGGTGAGCGCTTCCAGCTCGGCAAGGCGCAGCTGCTGTGTCTCGCTCTCCTGATGGAGTGCGTCAATCTGCTCCATGACGTACTTCGCGGAGGTCTCGCTGGCAACGGACAGGGACTCCACCAACCGCTTGATGCGGTCCTCCGTTTCGGCGTGTTTTTCCCGGAGCAGCGCCAGCTCTGCGTCGTAGCCCTCCTTGCTGCCGCTGATGACCTTCTTGGTCTGCGCCAGCAGCCGGGTAAGGGTCTCCTTGTCGGCGGACAGCTTACGGATCTCCTCGATGATCTTGGCGTCCAGCGTGTTGCCGTTGCAGTTTTTCATAGAGCAGACCGTGCCGTGGCTGCGCTCCTTGGTGGAGCACATGTAGGTGTAAATCAGCTCACCGTCCGCCGTGCGGCGGTTGGTCAGCTTCGGGCGCATGTAATCGCCGCATTCGCCGCAGCGCAGAAGTCCGGACAGCAGCGCCACATTGCTGCGGGGTCTGCGATAGCTCTTGGATTTGTTGACATCCAGCATGGCCTGCACCCGCACCCAGTCGCTGCCTGCGATGATGCCCGGATGCTTCCCCACCGCCACGATCCATTCCTCCATGGGGCGGATCTGGTTCGCCTTGCCGGGGCGCTGGAGCGTGCGGTTGTACGCCATGACACCGTGCTCGCCGTCGAATTCCGAACGCTCGGCAAACAGGTCAACATTGTTTTCTTTCAGATACTGATACGCCGTCTCGTCGGCAATCATGTAAACCGGGTTCGTGAGAATGCCCCGGATGGCAAAGCGGGTGAACTGCTTGCCGCGCTTCGTGACACAGCGGTGCTCCAAAAGATATTGGTCGGTCTTGCTGAGAGAGCCGGTTTCCATGAACACCTCGAAGATCGTCTTGACCAGCTGGATTTCCTCCGGGATGGGTTTGAGCTTGCAGGCTTTTTTCACCTTGCCGTCCACCGTCACGCTGGACAGGCTTTCCGAGGCGTAGCCCGTGGGCGTCGTGCCGCCCAGCCAACGCCCGGTCTTGGACAGCTCGTGCATGTTGTCCCGGATGCGTTCGGCGATGGTCTCCCGCTCCAGCTGGGAGAACACGGACGCAATGTACATCATGGCGCGTCCCATGGGGGAAGAAGTGTCGAACTGCTCCCGGATGGAAATGAAGTCAATGTGCCGGTCGCCTAGGTCCTCGATGAGCTTGGCAAAGTCGCCGATGTTGCGGCTGATGCGGTCGAGGCGGTAGACCACGATGGCGGCAAAGGCGATCTTCTGCGAGTCCTTCATCATTTTCTTGAACTGCGGGCGCTCCAGATTGCCGCCGGAAAAGCCCTCGTCCTCGTAGACCAGCACGTTTTCCGCCGCTTCCTCGCCAAAGTGCATGGCGATGTACTGGCGGCACAGCTCGATCTGGTTCTCGATGCTCTCGCCCTTGCCGGTGAATTTGGACTTGCGGGAGTAGATGACATATTGCTTCGGCGTATCTTTCGTTTTCATGGCGGCACCTCGCGTTATTCGTTAGGTTGACAGGTATATTATATCGGATTGGAATCCGTTTGAAAAGGTACCCAAGGGAAGAATCTGAAAATATTTCTGAGAAAATGTTCTCTTTCTCCGGTTTCTGAAAAGTGTCGATTTCCATGAAAAAAGCCTCTGTTTTGCCTCTCGGATGAAGTCCATAGGAAAACATCCACACCCGCCTGCTTGCGGCGGTCTGAGAGGAAAAAGCAGAGGCTTTCGCACCCTAAATGATGCAGTTTCGAGGGCATCGCTCATGCAAGCCCAAAATATGATTGATGAAATGAGCGATGCATGCTATACAAGTCGTTGCATATACATATTTGCATCTCTGGGAATGGTTTACACTTATAATTTACTGATATGTATAGTTCCGCCACTAATGTGAAATACGATGTCCATAAAACTAAAATGGTCACCGGGCATCATTGCTTCGGATTATTCAGTTGGGCGGACACTTATTCACCGAATTTTAAACTACTCTGCAAATTGCCGCCAGCTGCATTGCCTTAAGAAGACCAATTTCCACTACCTGAGCAGAATCGTGTATTTCTGCATGATATTCGTTTTTATGATTCCTGACAGGATTAGGATATGTACTGACACTCCTGCATTCACCCGCAGTGAGTTTGACTGCAGTTTTGTAGTCATCCCGCCGTCCAAATCTACTTCTGCATGCTGCAACAATTACTTCTTCAGATCTACCTCCATCACGTTCAACTGAGGCGCCATCTGAATCCATAAACAATGCAGCCGTCGGCTTTCCATTCACAAAAGCATCGGGATAAGAGTTGCGTACAACACGATATAGAAATTCATAATCTTCAATTTTGTTTAAGTCCATAGAATCGCGCCACCTGCGAATTTATATTCTTAATGAAGTCATCAGTAAATACTTTGCTAATCGCCGACGAATAGTCGCCCCTTTTTGCATAAACCATTTCAACACGCTTTTCTCTGACTTCAAAAGCTAATATACTATGATCATCCAACTCATATTGTAAAAGGAGACTATTCCGTCCTGTTGGAGCAATGCTGGGCTGTTTACAGACGTTCTCGATGATATCTCGGAATATTCTAATCGAAGTACCCGAAAATGCCCGTCCACCAACGCCGTTCCAATTCTCCCGAAATAAAGATATGCAATCCAGCTTCTTGAGATTTTCGATTTTAAGCAAATCAAGGAACAGACTATTCTTCAAGCAATCAATCTCCTTGCTACCATCTATACTAACATAGTCTATGTGGGTAGACGGAGAATAATCACTGATAAGTTTAACGTCACCATGCAAGCCAGAAAATGGCGTTACGAGGAGCACAGTACCAACAAAAATGGTAACAGCAATATTTTTACCTATATTGCTAGTACGCGTGACTTGATTCCTATTATCATAAGGTTGAAGGGGATTGCAGTTGGACGAAATAGAATAATTAACGTCCATTTTGCCGCCTTCCCTTCACGAATATTGGAGCAGTTCCAAGCAACTCATTGTTGAAGTAAATATCAGTTTTATACTCACCGTCATTCTCAAAAACAACATTGCGAAAGTCCATACTAAGATTATAGCCAACATACTTAGACGGCAAACAAAGGTCTGGATCGGCAGGTACAGGTGGAATCGTAATATTTCCCGTATCAGTTATCACCTTTCCTGTATTATCTGTAAAAACGACTTTGATCTGGCTATCAGAATGGGGATCGATGTCTAAAATAGAAAAGATAATGGAAAAAGAAAACAAACCAGGCATAAACTCAGGAGTAAGTACGGTAAGCACGCCCATTGCATTGATAGATGCACCTTTACCTTGAGGACCTTGCTGTCTCTCAGCGTTTAAGCAATATAAAAAATTTGCTAATCTTGCCATAATAATCCCTCACTAGAATTTATTTAAGCTTTATACATGTCATACATGGAGAATAATGTAGGCAGTGAAGATAGATATGCCTAATAATTCTTCTTATATTATAGCCCAAGAAAATAAGATAATCAACACTAATCTGTTAACATCTATCGTTCAATCTAAGTGGATAATTGCATATAGTTGCACATTGATTTGCAACTATAAATACATAATTCATTACATCAAGTTATCGAATTACACCTTGTCATATGTAAAGTCTTCTCGATTTTGTATCTACGCAAAACCGCCGCCCCGATTTTTCAGTCAGGGCGGCGGTTTTGTCATGCAAGGCTTCTCAGATATTCTTCCACATTCTGATACTGAATGCTGTCTATCTCTTGGCTTTCTCCACGATAGAGGACAATCTTCCCGGTGATCGGGCCGTAGCGGTGCTCGGTCTGGGCGCATTTTTGCTCGTCGATCAGATGGCGATACTGCTGCGGGACAGCTTCCTCGCTGTGCTTGATCTCGAAAATCCGGCAGGAGCCTGCCTCCGGGTCAAACACCACCATGTCAAATTCGCCCACGGGGAATTGCAGGACAAATACCTGCTTCTTTGGGTTTGCCAGCTTCGTTTCCAGCAGGACGATGTCCTCCAGCATCCGCCCCTTGATCTCGGTCAGGATGCGCTGCTGCACGGCGGTGCGCTCCGCCAGAGACAGTGCGCTGAACGTCTCATCCAGCAGCAGACTGCGGATCAGCGCATCCGCCTGCGCATAGCGGAGACCCGGCTGCGCGACACATACGCGGCTGGATTTCGTGCTGACATCCGGCAGGTGCAGCACATCGATCTCCCGCGTTAAGTCCAACAAGTCCAGATACTCCTTGATCTCCGCCGCGTGAACATCGTCCAGCGCCACGGTCTGCTCTGCCCTGTTGCGGATCTCCAGCAGCTTCCGCAGACTGTCGGTGACAAGCGCAAGGTCGATGCGGTCGAGGATGTCCGTCGGGTTCTTCCGATCCCGGCGCAGATTGCTGGCGGAAATACCAAGGTCGTGGGACTTCCAATCCTGCGACAGCACCTCCAGCGTGAAGCGGTGGTTGATGTCCTCCACGACCCGGTTGATGGCGCTGGTCAGCTCGCCCTTCTCGTATAAATCCCGCAGATGGCGGAAATGTCCCTCGTACTGATAGCAACGCAGGGAGTGCTGGATATTGCGGGCGATGGCGGTGTCCACATATTCGTCGGTGCTTTCCTTGCTGGCAAAGGTGGAGGTCTCGTTGTAGTGAACGCCGCCGAGACTCATGGTGCCGCCGTAGCGGATATACTCGTCGATGCCGTGAACGCCGAGGACAGATTCAAACTCGCGGTAAGGGATGAATGTGGTGTGCAGCAGAACGCAGCGGTCGTAAAGCTGCTCGTCCTCGGTAAAGAGAAAGCCCAGCGAGTCCGTGCCGGAGAGCACGATTTTCATGCCGCAGGCCGCAAACACATCAGAAAACAGCGCTGCGCCCTCGATGAAATCCTCCATCAGCGTCACCTCGTCGAGGAACACATAGCGAAAGCCCTGCGCTTCCAATGCCTTGAGGTCGCGGTTCACGTCTGCCAGCGTGTCTTTTGCGGTGATCTGAATGAACGCTGCCTTGGTAAGCTCCGTGTCGCTCATCTCCGCAAAAATCTGCCGGATCATGGTGGTTTTACCCGTCCGGCGCAGGCCATAGAGAATGAACACCTTGTCCTGCGGCTCGCTGTAGACAAAGTCGTACAGCTGCCGGAAGCACTCGCGCCTGCGATAGCCGCGAACAGATGCCGCAAAGGAACGCAGCGCCTCGCCGGTGCGGACATTGGTGGTAAACGCGGAAAGGTTCGCAGATTTCGCCTTGGGCAGCTGCTTTTTCAGCTCCTTCAGCTCCTGCTCCAATTCCTTCCGCTGCTCGATCTGCGCGCGGAAATTCTCCAATTCGTCAGCAGGAATATACTTCTCCCGCCGCTTCTTGTTCTCCGTCCAACGGTGGTAGAAATAGTCCTTACCGTTGACGGTTTTCTTCGTAATGGAACCGGCAGGCAGAGCAGAAATCTGCTGTTCCAGTTCTGCCGCCCGGGTTTGCATCTCAGATAAGTCCATAGCGCACCTCCTGTTCATCGGTGGTATTCTACGCAGAATTATACCCCATTATACCCTCGAAATCAAGGGCATAATGGGGTATAACTGTTTTTTACTATTTAACCACTGATATTCTGAAAAACACTGGAAATAAACACTGGCTCTTTATCATACTTCATCTCAATTAAATTCATAGAGAGTTTTCTTGATTCATGATTAAAATCTTGTTCTCAAGAAATGCTCTCCATAAATGCATTATACTGTTCACTATCTTTTTGAAGAAGCTGAAGTATTTTTTTTGCCACAGGAATTGTCTCCGGATCTATCCCTGCTCTTAAACTGTTTTCTGGTGTTGGACCATGAGAGTCCTCGTTAACCAAGCGGTTAATTAATATTGGTGGAACATCTTCTGGCTCAAAAAATCTCTTTAATTTAGGAAGCAACTCCTCGTCGGTAGGATACTTAAAATACAAATACATTTCAAGAAATTTTCTGGCACTATTTCCAAAAGAATAGAGTATATCATAATTATCGTCTGTAACAGCTACGCACTGAGAGACTTTGTATATCTGAGAAAACAAGTAATTATATTCTGTTGCGTTGCTTTTTAGATATTGGGGTAATGCCTGAATAGAAGAGTGGTTACCTATGCGCTCTATCAAGAAATAGGCCTTGCTGTCCGCGACTTGTTTTCCGTTTTTATCAAGGTGATATGATTTTAACCTATTTAGGTACTTTAAAAAATCTAAATTGTGGGTTGAAATAAACAACTGACTAAAGCAACCTGTTTTAGCAATCTTAGATACAATTAAGCTAAAAATGAAATAAATATGATTGCTGTCTAAACTCGAAATCGGGTCATCAATCCATATAATAGGCTTTTGTCCTGAAGTTGCTACATCATCCAATTTCGCCATAAAATAGCAAAAAGAGATTAGGCTACATTCTCCCTCGCTTAAATTATATGCAGGTTTACCATTTCTCATAATGCAAAATTTTATTTGTTTTGCGTCATCGTTATCTTTGTGAGCCTCGAGCGTAACAAAATGGTGACCAAAAAAGTCGTTTAGATACTCATTAACATGCTTTGCGCCAAGTTCTTCATCATTTAATAGTCTTTTTTTGCCGTCCAAGGCCTCTTGCTTATTTGATAAGTCATCTTTGACATCATTCAGTTTTGACTCAGCGGCATCTCGAATCGACTTGAGCTTTTCAATCTTTTCGGAAACGGCTCGATAGTCAATAGTATTGCAAAAATCTTCAACTTCCTTTAGCCTCAGAACAGTTTTTGCACTAGTTTGCTTGTTTTTTAGCTCTCCAGCATAGCTATTGTTTTCGTTGAGTACTAAATTTAACCTATCAAGTGCCTCTTCGATATCATTATCACAATTTTTGTCGGATAAAAATTCAACCGGATGACTGATATTGGCTAACCTCTTTTCTAACTGATCTATCAATTCTTGCAATGCATTGTAGTATTCCGATAGTTTTTCGTCTAACAATTTTTTTGCAACTTCATATTTCCCGATATACTCAGAATATAGTTGTAGCTTTATTGAAGCGTCATTGATCGCGCCTTTATTTATCTCTTTTCTGATTTGTTCGATTAAACCGCCAATATCATTTTCTAATTTTCTGGATTCTTCATCGAAATGGGCATGCAGTTCCGACCAGAACTCATCTGTAATGGGGTTGCCGCAAAAAGGACATATAGAAGCATTATCTGCTATTTCCACACCTCTTTTTACCCAAAGATTAAGTGCCGTATCGTGAATGAGTCTTTGTATCTTATTAGAAGTTCCTATTTCTTTTTCTAATAGAGAAACGGCCTCGTCTTTGTAAGTGCTGTATTGGTGCTGAAAACGGATATTTGTAATAGGCTCATGAACTGTGTCGCGTAATATGGCCTCGCAATTAGCGATATCAGCAGTAGATGGGCCTTGGTATTCATTTTGGTATATTGTTTCGATATCACTTCGGATTTTCGCAATGGTATAATTAACATCACCAAATCTATCGGATTTGTATTTTATACCAATGCTCTTGTCGGTTGCCTTTTTTGAGAGCTTTGACTTCAAGTCAGACTCAGCCTCACTCAAAGCCTGATTTGCAGAATCCAAAGCATTATTAGCGTCATCAACAGCCTTGTGCAACCCGGTTTTGGGCTCTTCGGAACTCCCTATCTCCTTAGTCAATTCCTTTATTTCATCTACAAGAGTGCCGTTTGTATTACCCAAAATAGCAAAAGGAGCAATCTCGCCAGTCGGATCAATTAAAAATTTTAAGTTTGATTTAATGAAATCCTCGTTAAAGACTCTGACCGGAGAAGAAAAATCGGCCAAGTTATTTTGATCGATCTTGTTTCCATTTTCATCGATCAGTTCATACTGCGGATCATCGTAATTTTCCGGTAATTGTCCAGTTTCAAGTGAACGAAATATCCTTGACAACGTGGTTTTTCCGGAATAATTTCTTCCATACAATATGTTGATTTTTTCGAATTTTAATGGTCTTCCATTTTTATCTGTTGATGATAAATCCCAGTCATAATTTTCAAACACCGCAAAGTGTTTAATTGTTCCAATTTTCTTTATCATAACAGTGGCCTCCATATCTTATGAAATGATTTGCGCTTTACTTCCTCCGCTCTTTTCCTTTGTGACTACGATTTGTTTGTCTATGCGGTTTTTCAGATCAGCTACGTGAGATATGATACCAACAAGACGATTTCCGTCCACCAGACTCAGGAGTGCTTTCATGGCTTGGTCAATAGACTCCTCATCGAGCGAGCCAAAGCCCTCATCTACAAACATTGTATCGAGCTTTACGCCACCGGCAGATGCTTGAATTTCATCTGAAAGGCCCAATGCAAGAGAAAGCGACGCCTTGAAGGATTCACCGCCGGAAAGCGTCTTGACACTTCTTTCCGTGCCGTTGTAATGATCGATAACGTCAAGATCGAGTCCACTTTGGCTACGGTTATTTTCAGCTTCTTTCCTACGTTTCAGTTCGTACTGTCCTCCCGACATCACCATAAAGCGGGTATTCGCGCGTGCTATGATACGGTCAAAATACGTCATCTGAATATAGGTTTCCAGCATCACTTTTTCTTTGCCGGAGATATTGCCGTTTGCTGTATTTGACAGTGCCTTCAGCCATGTATAGCGCTTTTCAAGAGCATCAAGATCTCCGACCTTTGCTTGAATATTAGCAAGCACCTTTGTATTGGACTCTATGTGAGTATGAAGTGCTTTGGCAGCATTGTCATCCGCAGTTCTCTTTTCGGATAGTTCCGCTTTCTTCTTTGTTTCCGCTTCTTTGTCGAGATCACAATCGGAAGAGAGCTGCTTGGAGAGTTCCGTAATCGAAGCATTATAGCCGGCAATTTTTTTATCCGAGTCGGACAGCGCACTCTGCGCGTTGTCGTATGCTTCCTTCATTTCGCTGACGGTTTTTCCCAAAGCTTTCGATTTTCTCTGCGCCTCTGCTATGTTATCAAAGCGCAAGGATTCCTTAGCCGCATTACGCTGATTCTTCTTTTCACTCAACGATGCTCTATCAGCTTCTAAAGCAGTGCTTCGAGCTGTAATATCCTTATCTCTTTCCGCCAGAGACATCTCTGTTTTGGGCAGCGATTCTGAAAGTGCAGAACGCCGGGATACTTTCTTTTCCTCTTCGGAAAGCGCTGTGTCAAGCGCAGCGATTTCTGCAGAAACGACTTTCTGCTCCTCCGGAAGATCGTTTTCCACGTCCTCAAATGTGACGCTCTGCCATAATTCCTTAGCCAGCTTTTCCGTTTCGGCTTTTTTTGCATCGAGTATGCCTTTGGCTTCCTTGCATTTCCCGCTTAAGTCTTCGGCTCCTTTTCGTGCCTTATCAGCATTCTCTTTCGCTCTTTTTAATTGTGCTTCCGTAGGGGCCTTGGCCGATTTATGCGCTATGCAAGGGTGTTCCAAAGATCCGCAAACAGGGCAGGGCTTACCGTTTTCCAAAGTTTCAGCGATGATTCCAGCCTGCTCATCCAAAAATGCGCGGTTTTTTGCTTCATAATCGGCAGTTGCTTCCTCGGATGACTCCGAGGCTTTTTTGTAATCGCTTTGGAGAGTATCCAAATTGTCACCAAGTTCGTGAAAGGCCTTAAATAATGCTGAAAGGTTTTGCAACTTTGCTTGCTTTTCTTGTGTCTTCTCTTTTTGACGAGAAAGCTTTTCCTTTCCTTCCCCTGCGTCTGAAAGGGACTCGAACTCTTTTTTAAGGATTTTAAACTCTGCTTCATCAATGGCATACTGCTCCCGGTCTTTTTTCAGTTGCCTCTCGTTTTTGGAAATAGTATCCTCGTCATATTTGATTTGTTTTTCTAGGGCATCCAGCGCTTCATAACGAGAAAACTCAGCCTCAATCTTGGCCTTTTCTTCAGCAAGCTGTTCTCTTTCCGATACTTTCCCCTTTTCAATATCAAAAGCAGCCTTCAGCGCAAGATTGGTCTCATTTTCGCCGATTAAATTCTTCTGTGCTTGGTCTAATGCTTTTTGAGTTTGTTCTTTTGCTTCAATCTTACCCAAATTTGCATTGACGATTTCGAGGGCTTTGTCTGCATCCGAGATTGACTTTTGAATAGCCGTTTTTTTGTCATTATCTTGTGTCAGGAGACGATCAATCAGATCCATAACATCCTTTGCAGGAAGAAGTCCCCTCTTTGCTTTTTCAACTTCAATACTCAGGACATCATTTTCATCACAGGTAATTCCATCAATATATTGCTTGATACTGTTACGAGCGGCATCGCATTTGTCGTTTAGTTGACCGGACTCCTTCTTCAAACGATCCTGCAAGTCCTGATACAACTGCGTTTTGAATATTTGACGGAATATTTTCTTTCGCTCCTCTGTGGGGGCAAGCAGCAATTTGAGAAAATCCCCCTGTGCAATCATGGCGATCTGCAAAAACTGGCTACGGTTAATGCCCATGATGTCTCGTATTGCATTATCCACGTCGCGCTGCTTTGTGACAACGCGCCCATCCGGATATTTTAGCTGCACTTCCGCTTTTTGCGTCGTAAATCCTTCGCCGCGGGATTTGGGACGTTCATACTCTGGATTTCGTTTTACGGTGTATGTTTTTCCGGCGTAGGAGAAGACAAGTTCAACCTCTGTCGGAGTAGTTGCCTCGGCATATTTTGAGCGGAACATGGATGGCTCGCGGTTGTCTCCACTGGCCTCTCCGTACAATGCATAAGTAATCGCATCAAAAATCGTGGTCTTTCCGGCACCCGTATCACCAGTAATAAGGTAAAGCCCATTTTCTCCGAGCTTGTCCAAATCAAGAACCGTTTTTCCTGCATAGGGGCCAAACGCAGATACTGTAAGTTTGATAGGCCTCATTGTTCACCCTCCCATGTCTTTTCTATTAGCGACTTCATGTACTCAAATTGCTCAGGATTCATAGGTTGATTATTTTGAAGTTCATAAAAATCAGAAAAGAGCTCTAATGGCGATTTAGATTCAATGTCTGTTGCACCACTGATCTCCACACTTGAGCGTGTGCGTCTATTATCGTAATCAAGCTTCATCAGCCGATGATACACCGTGCGCAGTTTTCCGATTGCATCCGGAATGTCTTCTTCGTCCGTCAGCGTGATGTGCGTATAATCTTCCGGCCATGTTGTACCCTCATAGAAGGATCTAAAGGTCAACTCATCGTAGGTTCCTTTCAACTCGACAAGATCATGCTGCGGGACAAGGTCGATTGTTTTATATGACACTTTTCCTTTTTCAGCGAGTTCGATCACTGTTACCGACTTGCGGTCTTTTGCTTCCGAAAAGGAATATTTCAACGGTGTTCCGCAGTAACGAATATGCTCCGCGCCACAATCTTGCGGCGAGTGAATATGTCCAAGTGCGACATAATCAAAGGGATCAAAAACATAAGCGTCCACATTATCAGATCCACCAACCGAGATTTCCTCAGATTCAGAGCGCAACGAACCCGTAACAAACTGATGTGTCACCAGAATATTTCTATTGCCATGATTGATACTCAGCTTTGAAATGACGCTATTTATAGCATCTGTGTAAGTAGTAATTTCATCGTCACAAAACCTGCGGACATGAGCTGGTTTAATAAACGGCAGCATATAAACATCCACCGTACCGTATTCGTCCTGCATAGAGAAAGGCACAATCTTTCCATTATAAACCGGTGACATATGAATACCGCTGGCATCCATAATGCGAGAACCAAAAGCAATCCTTTCCGGAGAATCGTGGTTTCCGCTAATAACGAATACCTCGAGCTTTCGTTTGGCCAACTGAACGAGAAAGTTGTCAAACAACTGAACTGCCTCCGCCGCGGGAACAGATTTGTCGTAGACATCTCCGGCAATAATCACACCATCCGGCTTTTCAGCATCAACGATATTGATGATTTTTTTGAGTATGTATTCTTGATCTTCAAGCATCGAATACTCATTTACTCTTTTCCCTAAATGGAGGTCTGATAAGTGAATAAACTTCATAACAAACTCCTTTACCCCACAACCAACTTATTTGTCTTCTTCAAGAACTTCGCCGGGATCGGGCGGTCCAGCTGCCAGGTGATATTCATCGGCCTGCTGCCTGTGTGCTTCACGTAGTTCGCCGTTCCCAGATAGGTGTACGCCTCCGCACCACCAGTCACACGGTCTGACTTAAACTCACGGACAAACAGCAGCACCTTGCTGCCGCGTTCCTTGTGGTGGATATAGCGCTGACCGGTGGGTGAATCTTCTGCCGTGGTGCTCTGACTCTGCCAATGAAATAAGCTCTCATTGATGGAATAATCGTTGTACATGGTGGTTGGCGAGTAGTCCTTGTCCGCCTTGTTCAGCGTTACAAAGAATACGTCTAACTGCTTGTCCGGCAGCCATTTAACGCCCTCACGAACGGTGGACGGCTTCATAAAGTCCAGCGCCACCAAGAGCTGGTCGCGGGTATAGGTGCAGTGCAGATCCAACGGGCAGTCGAAGCCCAGCTCCACCGGCTCATCGATAAAGTCGATCTGCTCGAAGCGATAGCGCAGCAGCTCCAAGAGCTCACCGAGCAGAACTGTGCTGTCAGACAGGGCATAGAGGTTACTAAGCACCTCTTCGTCGTCCCAGTCCTCCACAGCCTTACCCCAGACGGTGATGTAAAACATCTGCATCATCCGCTTTTCCGCATCCGGAAGCGCTGTAAAATCAAGGTTGTCCAAACGCGGAAGGACGTCCAACAGGAACGAAATCCAGCGGCGGGAGTCGATTACAGCGAGCTTTGCAAACGCTTTGGCCAAAACATCCTCCAGCGGTTCTGAAAAGTCCTCGATGGCATCCGCTCTGGTGCAAATGCGAGAGAAGGAGGAAAACTTGTAGATCGCCCGTAGGTCAAGATGGTAGTAATCCAAGAAATTTTTGAGCGTCAGCTCCAGCCCACTGTCCTCCGTGAAGGAGGCTGCGCGAGCCACCAACCCAGCCGTATTGCCATAGGACGCGCGGATATTTTCCAAAATGTATTTGGCCGCCTTCTTCTCCAACTGGATATAGCAGCCCTTGGGAACGGACACAAAACCGTCCTTGATCTCCCGGCTCACGTTGCGGGTAGTATTCGACAGCAGTGCCGCAAACTTATCTTCAAAATTGTATTTTCGATTTGCCTGACCGATGAAGTCCAGCACGGTCAGGCATTCCTTGTCCTCAGATAGACGCAGACCACGTCCCAGCTGCTGCAAGAAGATTGTCAGGGATTCGGTAGGGCGCAGAAAAAGAACAGTATTGACTTCCGGAATATCCACGCCCTCGTTGTAGATGTCCACGACGAAGATGAATCGCACCTCGCCGGACACCAAGCGCCGCTTGGCCGCCGCTCTTTCCTCGTCCGAAGATTGCCCGGTGAGGCACATGGACGGGATACTGTGGTCGTTAAAATAGCGGCACATAAATTCCGCGTGATCGACCGTCACACAGAAGCCGAGGCCCTTCACCTCGTCAATGTCCGTCACATATTTCAGCAGTGCCGTCACCACATGGTCGGCGCGGCGGTTGGCAACCGCCCCGCTGAACGTGTAGATGTGCTCCAGCTCGCTCTTTTGGTAGCCACCGGCAGACCATTTGAGCGCATCCAGATCCACCGTATCGGTAACGCCAAAATACTGGAATGGGCACAGGAGCTTCCGATCAATGGCTTCCGGCAGACGGATCTCCGCTGCAATGCGGTTATGGAAGTAGGGCAGGATACTCTTGCCGTCCATACGCTCCGGAGTAGCGGTCAAGCCCAGCAGGATGCGCGGCTGGTAGTAGGACAAGAGCTTCTGGTAGGTCGGCGCGGCGGCATGGTGGAATTCGTCCACGATGATGTAATCGTAAAAATCGGGACTCGTCTTTTCCGTGAAGCTCTGTGAGTTGAAGGTCTGGATGGACAGAAACAAGTTGTCGATGCTCTCCGGCTTATAGTTACCCACAAACAGCTCACCAAAGTTTGCGTCCTTGAGCACGGCGCGGAAGGTGTACAAGCTCTGCTTGAGGATTTCCTCTCGGTGCGCCACAAACAGCAGGCGGCAGGGTCTATCCAGATTCTGCTTGCGGAAGCGCTTGTAGTCCAACGCCGAGATGACCGTCTTGCCGGTACCGGTGGCCGCCACCACCAGATTGCGCGTATAGCCACGAACAGTGCGCTCTGCCTCCAGCTTGTCCAAAATCTCCTGCTGGTAGGAATAGGGATTGATGTCCATGGTGTAGACGTCGGCATTGTTGGTGTCGAAATATTTTTCCGCTTTCAGCGCCCGCGCCAAGCGCTCTTTCTGATCCTCTGCGTAGTATTCAAATTCGCGGTCATTCCAGTAATACTCAAAGGTAGCGGCGATCTTGTCAATGGTTTCGGGCAGGTCACGCCGCGTTACTTTTGTGTTCCATTCAAGGCCGCTGGTCAATGCGGCATTGGACAAGTTGGACGAGCCCACATAAGCCGTCGTGAAGCCGGTTTCGCGGTAAAAAATATATGCCTTGGCGTGGAGCCGGGTCGTCTTGGTGTTGTAGCTGACCTTGATGTGCGTATTGGGCAGTTTTCGAAGCTCCTCAACGGCCTTCACATCTGTTGCGCCCATGTAGGAGGTGGTGATGATGCGGAGCTCGCCGCCGCTGCGCGTAAACTCCCGCAGCTCGTCCATGATGAGCCGCAGGCCGCTCCATTTGATGAAGGACACCAGCATGTCAATTCTGTCAGCAGAGACAATCTCTTTTTTGAGCTCCGTAAACATCTGCGGCTCATGCACAGCCCCGGTGAAAAGTGAGCTTTGTGCAATAGAGGTTTCCGGGCGCTCTATGTCCGCCGCTGTTTTCCCCACCGCTAACCGTGGGTCGGTCTCTCGCAAAAGCGCAAGAAGCTGCTCCGCCTGCCGGTCAACGCCCAGCGCAGCAAAGTCAGCTTCTTTTGTCGTGTTCTGAATGAGGTTAACGATTTGATTCGTCAGCTCGATTTGGGCAGAAATATCCCCGCCATTGTCCAGCACGTTATCCAAGCCCTTTTGAACCACATCCGCCAGATACTGCGTCAGCACCTTGGAGGCTTCCGCCTTGTCAATGGGCGCAACAGACTTGCGGGTCTCCGGAATCTCCGCAAGCTCGCCCGTCAAGGCATTGTTGATGACTTGTTCATAAAGACCGGGATGTAGCATCAGTATATCTCCTTTTTCTTGCCAAATTGCTTTTTGGCGATACGTAAGGATTATGGGATGTTGTGCAAAACAGCTATTACTGCTGGACTTGCAACCGCAGATATTGACTTTATTATACAACTCTTCCACCTATGAAGCAACTCTAATTCTCACTTTCGGTATCCATATCCCATTTTCTGCTCGCTAATTTTGGCACTAATGCTCACTATCGTTTTCCGATCACCGTCAATATCATAAGGGCTTGGGATTATCCCAAAATCGCCGTGTGTCCGGACAGTGGCTGTGCTTGCTATTCTCTCAAATCCCAGTTTTCTCCGTCCCAACGCCGCTCTTTCTCTCCACCGAAATCTGTGCTATACTGTAAGAAAATCAGCGGAAGGAGGGCTTATTCATGGCGCTCAAACGGGTATTTGCCGGGTTTTACACGCGGTACGACGGAAAGCCCATCTTCGTTGTCCGGGTGCTCAAGGACATCGACACCGGCGAGTCCATCGTGGTCTGCAAGGACGCCAGCTTTTCCAAAGAAGACAACGAGCATTACTACCTCATCCGGTACACCTCCTTCTGCGAGCAGGTCGAAGTCGATGGTGTGCTGCGGGATAAATACGTCCGCCAGACCCGGCGCGAGATCGACGAAGGCACCGTCCGCGAAGTGTATGAGGATGGCTTTCCGGAGCCCAAAAGCAAGCCATTCACTTATGTTGATGACGAGTACGCGGAGCGCTCCATCCGTTGCAGCAGAACCTACTATGAATACGCCAAGGACATCTGTGAAAACTACCGGATGGATCTGCGGCGATACAAGCTCATCCGGGAACGGAAACAGTACATCGGCATATCCAACCGCGAGGCATATCAGGCCATGTGCGAGGATCTTGCGTTTGCCCAGCAGTCGCTCAAAACGGTGCTCAACGACTATGTCGATCTCTTCCGGAAACGCTTTTCCGAGGGGCTATCCATCCGCAAGGCAGCGGATGCCATGCAGCAGAATCGCGGCGTGATCGAGCGGCGGCAGGCCGCACTCTATCGGGCGTTCGCCCAACTCTTGCAGCAGCGGGACGAGGTGGACGGCGTCTGTCGGCTGATGCAGAAAACTGAATACGATCAAAGGGATATAGAGGATTTGCTCGAATAATTGATGCAAAACCAAAGCGCTTGTCGTAGTGGCAGGCGCTTCTTTTTTTTCCTTGTTATGACAAAACCGTGACACGCCGCATCATTTTGTCCGTTGGAAAGTAGAAAGGGCAATTTGGAGCAATGCACAGAGATTGTTTCGCCGTCTCCGAAACTTTTTCGAGAAATCTGGGACAAAACCGGCCTCTGATTCACTTAGCTAAGTAGATGGGGCATCAAGTGCAGAAGAAGTTTTTTGAAAGAGGGTGCCAAGTTTTTGAGGAAAAATGTCCGTTGTAAAGTAGAGAGGAAAACGTCTGTGAGACAAAATCGTGACACTCCGATTCATTCTGTCCGTTGAATAGTGAAAGGACATTTTGGAGCAAAAGCGCAGACCTCGCTCCTTCGACCTAAAAATTTTTTCGGACAAAACCGGAAAATGTGTCCGTTGGTTATATAGAGGGACTTCTGCGCGACCAAAAATTTTTCAAGCTACCTGACAAACGACAAAAAGTTGTCCGTTGGATGGTGGAAGGAAAACCAATCCATCCAAGCCGCCCTTCAAGCAAAGCTTTTCAAAATCGAAAGGAGAAAACACTATGATCACTTACTACAATCACCCCCACATGACCGCTGTACCCACCCGCCTCCTGCTGGATACGAACCTCTCCGCAGAAGCCAAGCTCACCGGCGCGCTCTTGTACACCTTCGAAGACGGCGGTCTGAGTGCTCAGGAACTTGCAGATGTTCTGGGCCTTCCGCCCGAAAAAGTCGCTCCGGTTTTTGCTGAACTCACCAGCAATGGCTATCTGGAAATTCTGGAAGAAAACGGTGCCTTCGGGCTGCACCTGAAGGGGTGAGCCTCATGCCGGATCGCACGCGCCCCATCCGCAAGGAAATCTGCCTGAACGAGCAGGAACTGAATCTTATCCAGCACAAAATGCGCCAGTTGGGGACGCACAACTTCGGGGCTTACGCCCGCAAAATGCTGATCGACGGGTACATCATCAAGGTCGATTACACCGAGCAAAAGAAGCTGGCTGCCGCTGTCAGCCGTGTCGCCTCAAACATCAACCAGATTTGCCGCCGCATCAACAGCACCGGGCGCTGCTATGAAGACGACGTTGCCGAACTGAAAGCGCGGCAAGCCGAGGTCTGGGAGCTTCTGAAAGCGCGGCAGAGGGAGGAGCTTTGACCACAACGGGATTTTCCATGTGTGGGTTTTCCGTCACCGGTTATCCGGACGATGGATAAGCTGACGCTCTTGGGCGTTCCGCAACCGAATTTCAGGACGACGGTTTCCGTGACGCTCATCGGGACTGAAATTCATTCCCTAACTAATAAGAAATAAATCAAGATACAAGAAAATCATCAATCAATCAATCAATCAATCAACACAAAAATGGATGGATTGATGGATGGGACAGGAGGCCAGATGAAAACTTTTTGTAGGCTTACGGTGCAGAGCCCAGCGGCGTCCTATGTACCGCTTCCGAGGTTCCTTCTCCAAGACGAAGCCCTGCGGGACATCAGCAACGACGCCAAGGTGCTCTATGCGCTTCTGCTGGACAGAGCCAGCATTTCCCGGCAGAACGGCTACGTCGAGCCGGACGGCACAATTCGGCTGTACTTCACCTTGGAGCAGGCGCAGACCAAACTCCACCGCAGCCGCCAGAGCGCCACGCGGATCTTCCGGGAGCTGGAATACAGCGGCTTGATTATCCGAAAAAAGCAGGGGCTGGGCAAGCCCGCGCTTATTACGCTGAACTACCCAGCGGACGCAAAGCTGATTCAGCCAAAAGAGGATGGCGCAATATTGCATGAATAAAGGTCGAAAACAAGGTGTTTTCCGCCCCACAAGCGCTGAGAAAACACAGGGGAATATCTTTTCTTATGATCGTCCCCGAATGCGCCTAAATGTTCTACAGAAGCGATAAAGGAGGAAACAAGTGAACGCAGAAAAAGCCAATATCCAGACTGGTGTTGATGCAGCCGAAATTCCGGAATACGTCTTTGAATCGCTGGCACGGAGTCTGCTTCCGGTAATTCAGAAGTACTACGAAAGCGAAGGTGGCAAAAAGGCATTTGCCGAATGGAAAGCAAAGAAGGAGATTTCAGACAGTGCATCTACATAAAGAAACCGGGAGGATTGCCATGATCGGCAGTCCTCCCGGTTTCTTTATTACCAGTCTTCAACTTCTTCTATAAAAACAATAAATCCGAACCCATGACCAATCGGTACAAGGTTCGGATTATATTGTTTTGGTGGAGATAAGCGGGATCGAACCGCTGACCTCATGACTGCCAGCTGCGATCGGTTCGTGATATTAAGTGTTTTTACGTCTAATCCGTCCGTTCCGTCAGCGAAAAGTGCGGGATTTTACAGCGATTTGTCCACTGCGTCCACATGCTTTCACGCACACTTGGGTCACAATCCGGGTCAGAAAATACAGTCAACGCAGACGGTAGTTCGGATCCTGATTAAGCTTATTTTGGGATTTGTCATCCGCAGCAAAGCGATCGATCAGATATCGAAGGAATACCGGGGTCATTTCATTTTCCGCGATGTTTACCTTTGAAAGCCAACCGATTTCCCATGTCTCTCCACCGCACAAAGGGACGACACGAATGCCGTTCTTCTTTTCGTCTTTTGTTGGAAAGCCGCTTCCGGAAAGATAACCATGAATGTCACGCAGAAGCGTATAGGCTGCGGCACGATCGGTAACATGAACGACCTGTTTTTGCGTGTAATTGAGAATATCCGTGAAAGCAGAATCATTATCCACAGCGAG
>OHFO01000123.1_pt1 | contig 21530 bp, 9 predicted proteins | sample 1567541 | NCBI WGS metagenome assembly OHFO01 (sample SAMEA3879595, study PRJEB24766) | human gut metagenome | biome: human-associated habitat; feature: feces | place: USA | collected 1985/1987 | reverse complement strand
GTTTGATAAGATTCAACTCTTTCTTGGATAGTGCTTTTTTTAACTTCTGGTTTTCCTTTATTAGATTCTCATTTTCGCTTTTCAGTTTCTGTAGCTGTTGCCGGAGCAGATTCATTTCCGCTTCCATCGCCTGACTGATAATGTTTCTCCTTGGATCCACCATACCAGCCTGCTGTTCCATTGCTGCATCAATCTCACCTCTTACAATAGGATTCTTGTAAAAGAATCCTCTAGATAAACCAGTCTTTTGCATCAGTGCTGGTACGGACACCTTTTCTCTCTCCAACACCATTGTCCGTATTGTCAGGACTGCCCGTTCCACTTTTTCTTCGCTCTTTCTTTTATTCAATTCCAGCATCTTGTCGTATTTGCTCATATTCTTCTCCCCATCCGTCCAGACTTGCCAGTATAATCTGTGACATAAAATTTCTAACTTCTCTTGTTTCATCTGCCATCCGCTGATTGCTCATTTTTCGGTAATATTGGACACTTCGTACTCCCTTATGTCCCAGGAGCTTCGCTATCGTCCAGTCATCCACATGGAGTTCCGTTAATTTTACCCCATAGCAGTGCCGGAACATATGCGTTCCAAATCCGAATAAGTTTCCGCTGTCATCCCGGATATCTTTTTCATAGATCATTCGAAGCACTTTATCCTGCAAGGTTTGGTAACTGATTGGTCTCTCCGGTTTGTTCTCGTCCGCAAAGATATAAATGCTTTCAGGATAATGCTCATTTGCATAACTGACTGCCTTTCCAATCAGCTGTGCCAGCTCCCGGCTGATCGGTTTTTCATATCTTCTTGTTTTCGGCTGGTATATGATAATCATATCCTGACGGTCATGTTTATAAAGGCAGTCTTTCCGCAAGGTCAGCGTGTCGGAAATTCTGGTTCCAAGCATCTGGTGGATGATCATTGCCCTTGCTATCTGCTCTTCCATTTTTACAATCTGGGCATTCAGTCTTTTCAGCTCACTGTCCGAATAAGATTTGAATTCTGCTTTCCGTTCTGGCGGAAAATCAGATTTTAAAAACAGTTTTGTAAGATGTGGAAAATCATAAATTTTTCCGATTGTTTCCAGCACATTTCGAAGCTTTAGCAGGTCATCCCGGATGCCATTCCCTCCGTTTGATTCTACCTTGATGTTGATTAAAAATTGTTCTATGATCTCCCGGTCAATCTCTTCGCAGGTGCTGATCTTGGAATGCTTTTCATCCAAATACTTTGAAAATTTATTCATTGCGGACAGTTCACGTTTTATACTGCCAAGGGCTTCGGTTTTCAGATGATGGTAAATTGCTTTTTTTACTTTTTCCCGAATATCTGGTTGCCGGATTCCTCTGAAATTTAGTGTCTTATGGTTGACAATCGGATTTGTCCGCAGGATAAGCGGAAGCCTTTCCAGATGCCAGATATCCTTTGCCAGCTCATTGGTTTCTGATCGGTCCAGTGTAAATTCCAGAAGGCTTTCAAAATACCGGATCAGGGCAGCTTTTTCCACCGATTCAGTCTGAATGTTCGTCACTTTATGCTTCGTCAAAGCCCTACCGTTTTGTATCATCCACATTTTCAACTGCTTTATCCAGAAGTCTTTTTCTCTGTCAAGCAGGCTGTTTTCCTGATGGGATGACTTCTGAAAAAATTCACATAAGCTGTTAAAATAATGCCTTTCCCTTTTTATGGTCAGGATGGATACCTGCGTTCCACGGTAGTAAATGTATTCGACAAATTCTGTCTGAAGCTGGTTTCCCGGCAGTTTATCCAGATCAAAATATTGTTCCTTATTCAGCTTTTCCTTTTGCTCATCGGTAGCCAGCTTATAACATTCCAGTTGTTGGAATTTCAGTTTATTATCCATGCTTCTCTCCTTTCTGCATACAGGCAAGCAGGCTGTTTTCCTCTTCCTCAAAGTATGCGTCATTTTCTTTAGCAATTTTTCTTGGCATATAATCTATATACTGCATGGTCATTTCCTCAAACGTATGTCCCAGATAGTCCCGGATGCTTTGGATTGATACGCCATGCTCATAAAAATTGGTTGCTACGGTATGTCGGTAATCATGAGACTTAAAAATATATTCTCCATTCTGTATGCCTATCTGGGAGCAGTATTTTTTCATCTGCCCCATGAAGGTGCTTTTGGAAAATGCTCCACCTTTCCGATTCCGAAAAATGTATGCTTCTTTTTCGGTAGGGTGCTTTTTCAGATAAACCTGCATCAGACGATACAATGTTACCGGAATGGGAACCCTTTTATAATTTTTCATTTTCACCTGGTAGACCTTCATCCAGCAGTCACCATTCTGGATATAATACGCATCCCCTTTTAAGGTGCAGACCTCACTGATCCGGAGTCCCACACACCAGAGATGTAAAAACATCATTCTCAGGTGTTCAGGAAACTGTGAGAGGTTTTGGATAATTTCCATATACACATCCTCTTCCACACTTCTGTCATGGTGGACTGGGATCTGTTTTTCCAAGTAATACGATGCATAAAACGGAACCTTTTTTATATACCCCTTTACTTCCAGAAATTTCATAAAAAACTGTATTCCCGAAACATTGGTATTAAATGTCTTTGCTCCCATAGCACCATTCTGCAAATTCTTTAAATATACATCAATCAGGCTGGCATCACACTTGGTAACTTCCAGTTCGCTGATCTCCTGCAAAAAATTTCGAATGGTTCGGAATCTTTCGTACACCGTACTGAGCGCTAGTTCTCCGATTCCAATTTCGTACTTCATATATTCCTGAAGCAGCAATCGATTCTTGGGCTGTAGAACTTCCTGAAATGATATTTTTTCTATACTGTCACTCTGGTTTATTCTTTCTTTGGCAATACGAAACCGCTCTAAATACCAGATGGTAGCATCCCATCTTGTTTCATCAGTTTCTATAAAAATCACTTTACGGGCAGTTTCCACAATGCTCTTCAGTCGTTTTCGCCGTTGCTCTTTCTCGACTTTCTGCTTCAGGTAGTCCTGAAATGCTGTTTCCTGTTCCAGCTCCAGAAGCTGGATATCTGTAATCTGCTCCCGGATGCAAAATTCGTAAAAAAGCTGTAGCCCGGTCAGTTTATATTCCCTCAGTCTGGAAATTTCATAATTCTCCAGAATATATTCCAGCACGGTAAAAATCTGACGTTTCAGTTTCTCACTGGCTGCCGCTTTAAAATTCCAGACCATGTTGCTCCGACACCGTACCGTTTCCACACTCTTTACGATTACAGGATCTGAGTGGTATGGAACAAAAAGTATTTCATTTTTATATTTCCATTCACATTCCCTCTGTCCAGCCGGAGTTTTCATCCGTTCCCGGATGTACGCCTGCCGTATCCGGTCGAACGTTCCGGTATATCGGTAAATGTAATTTCGCTTTATCAGCGGTGTTATGTATAATTCAAATTTCATTCGCAGTTCATAATCTATTTCCGAAAGATGTTCTACCATCTCATCTGCCAGAAACAGCAGAATCTGTTCTGTAATGGAACTTCCTGCTTCCTCTTTTGCAAACTCCCGGATTTCTTTTCGTAGCTGCTCAATCCGCCTGCTCCGTTCTTGTTCTGCCTCTATAAAAGACTGTAAAAACGCAGGCATAAAAACCACCTCCTATAGCAATTCCTCAATCCCATACAGGGAGGAGTGTTTCTCGTAGAATTCCTGGCTGGCATCCAGCAGTTCATCATCCACAATGTCCAGATAATTGATGGTTGTCTGGATGTGGCGGTGTCCATAGGCCAGCTGTATCAGTTCCAGCGACCATCCTGCTTTTCTCCGCTCATTTCCAAAGTAATGCCGGAGCATATGAGGCGTGATCTTAATCCCTGTTTTCTTATCCATTCTTTTTAGCATGGAGTATACTGCTTCCACGTTCATTGGTTTTCCGATATTATCCCCGGAAATATTCACAAACAGGCTTGTCTGGTGCTGAAGGAGTTTTCGGTACTCTGCAATATACAGATTTAAAAAATCGAAGGTATCTTTGCTGATCTTCGCACTTCGGTATTCTGCATTCTTGGCTCTCGCTCCATTTTCATTGTCCTCACGGAAATATACCCGGATTATGTGGTTCTGATAATCAATGTCCTTACTGTAATCAATTCCTAAGATCTCACCGATTCGGTAGCCTGTCTCTGCCAGAAGCAGCATGAGAAGCCGATCTCTTATATTGGTACACGCTTTCAAGATTTCCACAATTTCATCTTTCTTTGCTGCTCTCGCCTTATGCTCTTCCTCTTTTAAATAGCCTTTGAAGCTCCTTGACCGTATGCTTTTCTTTACACCTACCGCATCGACTGCCATAAAATAATTATAGGACAGTGCTTTCAGTTCCCCGAACTGCTGGTACTCTTCTTCTATAAAAAGATAGAACCTGAACACATCTTTTAAGTATGCGTTGCAGGTTCCTTCATTCGGACACTTCTTTTCTCCAGCCGTTTGCTCTGTATGGTTTCCGGCTTTAAGCCAGTATAAAAATTCCACAAAGTGTTCTGTCTGTTTTTCATAATCTAACTGATAGACTTCTGTGAGTTCCATTTCTTTCTCTGCCATATATTTCATATAATAGCAGATTGAAAATGCTGTGCGTTTCACTGTATTTGGTGAACGTTTACATTTAATCTTATGCATTAGATATTTACTTGGCAGTTCTTCAATACTCATTGTTTCCAGATTTCTGATGAAAAAATATTTTTCTGTTCCATCTTTTATCGTTTCCACCTTGTATATCATAAGCTGCCTCCTTTCCTCTAACGCTATACACAGTATACCCACTTCATGCCGAAATAGCTATTCATCAATACCAACAATCCCACCGAAAACGCCCTTGAAATACCACCAAACTTTTCGTGCAAAATCTGCTTTTTCTGTAGCAGAACCACGAACGGTTACAGGTAGTATTCCACGCCTTTCCGGTTTCGAATAAAGTGCTGGACATCCTTGATATCTTTTGCCATCTTGCAGCTCGGAAGCGCACACATTACTTCCTCATGATACCTGCCACCTTCTCCTGCACGCTCGTCTAAAATGGACACGACACAAGTATCTGTCTCGGTGCGGAGAGCACGTCCGAATCCCTGTCTTAGTTTTTTCTGCATGTCTGGAACAATCACTGCCTGAATATAATCTTTCAGGCTGGCATATTCCTTCTTCTGTGCTTCACTGATGGGATCAGGAACAGCAAAGGGCAGTTTTACTATAATCAGCGAAGATACCATATCTCCAGGGAAGTCTACTCCTTCCCAACAGGAGCCGGCTGCAAAAAGGACAGCATTGTCCATCTGTTTAAATCTTGTGATCTCTTCCGGTGAATGTCTCCACACCTCTATCATCGGGAACGGAATTTCATCCCTTAACATCTGGTAAACGTTTCCCATCAAATGATAAGATGTAAACAGCACTAGCGTATGCCCGTAAGTCGAACAGATCAGTGAATGGATATGGCCTGCTATCATCTCTGCCTCTTCCTGACTTTCTCTTCTGCATGTCTTCAAATTCTTTGGCAGATATAACAGACAGTTCTTCTGATATTCAAACGGGGAGTCTGCCACATATTCCCGGACTCTCCGCACTCTCTGTAATCCTGTCATTTTCCGAATGTGGGAAAATCCCTGTCCGGTTTTTAAAGTTCCGCTTGTCAGAATCGCTCCCATTCCTCTGCTCCATAACATCTGGTCCAGATACTGTGGAATCCGTCTGCTGGATGCACACAATATAATCCGGTGGTCATGGTCCTGCTTCAGATGCAGCACATACTTCTTATCCTGATGGAAAAAGCATTCCAGCACACTTTTGGTTTCTTCCAGCTTGTTTCTGATCCACTTTGGAATCTTCTTTTCTAATTTTTCTATGATCTTATTCATGGTCTGTATCCCCTCATATAAATACATTGCACACTCTTCTGTCATGTGGAATTCTTCTTTTATCCCATATCTGGTTCTGTGGTTTTCTCCTATGATGTCCAGCACCATCCGGATCGTCCCGGACAGTTTTCTTATCTCCGGGCCTTGGTACTCATTCCCAAGATAAAAGCAGATTTCTCGGATATCGTCATAACAGAGGCTCTTCCCAAACATCTGCTTTGCCGCATCCGGCAGCTTATGTGCTTCATCGACAATCAATGCTCGGTAGTCTTTTAATAACGGGCGGTAATCCTGCAGCCTGTGATAACCATCAGCCAGCAGATAATTGTGATTACAGATCTGAATGAACATTTCATGATCTCTGGAACGCTCCAGATACTGCTGATACCTGCATGAGCCTCTTTTCGGGCAGTCTCCCGAACAGAACTTCGGTACACTCACCATCCTTCTGTCAAACCCACTTAAGTTGGACACTTCGTCCATATCATAATGTTCTTTCAACGACAGCAGAGCTTCTTTCTGCAACGCATTTTTGTTTTTTTCTTCGATTGCAACGATTCGGTGCTCCAACCTCTCATCGCAGACAAAATGCTCTTTCCCTTTTCGTATCACAGCTTTAATAGGGGCCTGAATCGTCCCGTTCTCCTGAAGAATCCGGGAGAGAAAAGGGATATATTCTGTAAGAATTGCTTTCTGGAGTGCAATGCTGGAAGTGGATATCACGACCGGACGCTGCTCATAAGGGGAACATCCTTCTGCAAGGAGGGAATATTTTCTCATCAGAACACAGGCCACCAGATAGGCATACGTCTTGCCGATACCGACACCCGCGTCACACAGTGCTATGTTTCTTCCCAGCAGGTTATCCAGCATTTTGTGGCATAACATAATCTGTTCTTCCCTTACTGCCATTCCATGTTCCGGGAACAGCACTCGGAAAATAGTATCAATTTCTCGATGCGCTCTATTGAGATATTCTCTTGTGTAATACATAATTTGTTACCTGATATGCGTGCTGATATCACATCAATACGGCTGTAAAGGATTTCTCCCTACAGCCGTATGTATCTGATATCAACGACACATTCTTCCTTGATTTCTTATACTTTTGATTTTTGGCGTTGTATTTGTCCTCGACTCCCCCATTGCCTTACGGGAACATTACAGGCGGATGCTTGGCATTGCACCGCTCACGGATTTTCTAAAAGTCTTGCTGATTACAACCCAAAGTCCATCCTCTGCTCACTGGCAGTTCCTATGTATCATTATCCCCTCGTAAGTGATCCTCGCAAAAGACCGCCACGGTCCTGTTTCAGTTAAAGATGATTCGCTCGAAACGAAAACGCCACAAAAGAACTCTGCCTCTCACTTTCTGGTCTAATTTCTTCCATGCCCTTTTCATCTGTCCTCGCGTCTTCCTGCCACGCTTCTACTTACGGGAACGTACCTGTAATGCTGGTATGAGGTTGTCAAAGTACACTGGCAAAATTTACCTGCCTATTAAATAGCCGACGAAAAACGCCATAATTATTCAATTTTTGATAAATTTTTTAATTTTTTTCTCAAACGGTTTCTTTTGGTATAAATCGTCTGTTCTGCCATTCCCATAATCTTAGCAACTTCTCTTCCAGAATATCCCCATGTACTGAGTAAGAGGATTTCCAGTGTCTGATGCTCCGTTTCTTTCAATAGTTCATAGATTCGCTTATCACCTATGTGATCCAGAAGCTCCTTTACATCCCTTGCAAACAGCTCGCTGTCCTTTTCTTTTATGGAATCCATATCCTGCATCGTTTCATCCAGATGTTCCCGGTATCTGCGCTCTTCCAGAAAGTCTTCCCTGTCCATCTGGCGCAGCTTTTGGATCTTCTCTTCTTCCATTCCCAGTTCACGCAATTTCTTTTCTTCCTGTTCTTTCCAATAATTCCACTTTCGTTCTTCACTTGTCTTGTTATAAGCCATTTATCTTTCCTCCGATCTGATTTTTGATATAGAAATCAAATCGGAGCATGGCGGTGACCGGATAGGTACGTTATAATGTTCGAAAAATGTCGAAGAAAAAAATGCTGCAACCTCTTCGATTACAGCACTTTTTTCCATCTTACGTGAATATTTCTTGTTGGTTCATAGGAGATTCCTTCTTTTTCTCATAATGAATAAAAGACTCTTGTCATCCATTATTTATTATAATTTTTCTACTATTACAATAGCTTTTTTAACAAGTTTTCTTGTCTTGGAGTTTAAAAGAAAGCTACCAGTTTTTTTCCTCTGATAGCTTTCCATTCATTCTTATTCTGTTGGGAACATCGCTGCTTCCAACTTATTCATCTCTGTATCCAAAAGACCATATTTTCCTGAGTTATCTTTTTCCACGGATACGTTTACAGTAACAGCTTTTCCATATCTGTTCTTTTCAAGACTCTTCTGGACACTTTCTGTTAATACAGCTGCAAAGACTTCCGGATCATTTCCATCCAATCCCTGCTTTATTTTTTCATTGCTTACCTCTGTAGAGCTTTGTTGCAATGTCTGAAATACATTGGATGGTTCAACTTGTACACTTACTGTATAGACTCCATCCTCTTCTTTCACATCTTGTACTTTGTATTTTGCCAGTTTCTTTACTTCTGTCAGTTTTTCCGCATAATCAGCAATTCCTTTATCCGTAATGTTATCGGAATCATCAAATTGCTGTTGGATACTCTCATTAAAATCCTCTTCGATTTCTTTCTTGGCATCTTTTTCCGAGATTTCTAACAGATTCGCATAGTCCTTATATTCTCCATGATAGTGTGCATCAAGAGAACTTTGGACGTAGGATTTGGCATCAAAGTCTGGTTGTCTGGAGCAAGCTGATAACAATATACATACTATAATTCCTATACTTATGCACAAAACACAATTCTTCTTTTGCATATTCTCTCCTTCACGCTTTATTTATCTTCAATTTTTATCGAAAATAACATTTTTAAATACTGTTCTATTGACTCCTTTTGAACTTTTCTTTCAATATTATATGGAATGCACATAAAAAACTCCACATAACCATTATCAATAAAACTCAGCAATACTTCTCCATTTTCTGTTAAAAAATGTACATATTTTTTATTACATTTACTTTCAAATTTAATATTCGACATTTGCTTGTATATTTTTTTGTAATGATTTTTTATGCTTACTTCATCTGTACAATCAGTTCCATCACCTATCAAAAAAGAAATATACAACTTATCATAATCTTCATTTCTATATGTCATATAAGAATCTGTATGACCATCACCAATATTTTTATAATGCTCATTTGGAATCGAATAACTAATTATTTTCCCCTCTAATGTTTCAAATCTTTCTGTTTCATCAATTCTAATTTCACATGGTTCAAACATTTTTTTTATAAACAAGCCCAATTCATAATCCGACATTTCTATAAAATTAATATAATCTTTTTCTTCCGTTTTTCGCGAATATCCCCCTCTATTATTCCGTTCCCATCTTCTAATTTCTAATTCATCTCCATTTTGTTTCAAATCAATTCTTTGATAATTCTTGGAAAATGTTGGAAAACTTTTATATTTTGTTTGTTTCCAAAAATTGTTTAATTGAGATTCGTCTACTTTTGGGGAACTTTCTGCAATTTTTATTCCTTTTCTAATTGCACAGCCTATCTTATCTATTGTTTCTTCAGCCATAATTTCAATTGTAGGTTCGATAGAAATATAACATCCCATAAACCTTTCAATGGCATTAGGCACAATTAAGAAACCATATTTTTGATTATAATATACAGAAATCATATCCGTTTTCTCCTCTCTATTACTTAAGGGGAATAAAATATTCCCCTTAAGCTATTTACTTTGCTATTATTTTCCTACTGTAATAATGAGTTTAACACCTTTATCAATACCATGTTTTGTAGCATTATTAACTGCATTTATCTGAGCTTCGCTTAATGTTACATTTGGAACAACTACTTGTAATTGTCTACCCACTATTTCTTCCGCATTAACAAATTTACCATTAAATGTTTCTCCTATAAATCCTGAAACTTTATTAATGTCCTTGACAATTACCTTTTCCAATTTATTACCATTTTGATAAGTCTTTGCACCTAAGTCTCGGCTTTTAACACTAGTCACAACACCATTTTCTACTTTATCTATGGTCGGGAAATTGTGTCCCAAGTTATTTCCCATAGCTTTGTCAATAATATCTCCTCGCTCTAATGGTGGTTTTTCCCAAGTGCCTTCTGGCAATTTTGTTTCGGTTACTTCTGCAACTAATTTTTTAAACGATTTATCAATCCCATCATTATGGGTACTTCCTGCACTCCTTACTACATTCAAAAGTTTCCCAGCCCCATAACTAAGGCCACCCATAACGCCACCTGTCACTGCTCCTGCAATACCACCGACTAACGTATCTTTTGCTACTTGTTTCAGACTATTTCCAGACAAACCTGAATTCACTGCACTATATGAAGCTCCACCAATAGCTCCAATAACTGCTCCTGAAACCATCGCCGTTCCTAAGCCACCCATTGCTGGCAATGCTGCCAGAACTGCTCCTGCAGCCAAACCGCCTGTTGCAGCAACTACAAGACCAGAAACTGTAACCGCAGTTATACCAATGGCTACTTTTTTCACCGCATTCCAGTCTACTTTTCCAAGCTTATCTGTAATACGATTTGTTGTCGTACACATATGTCGTACCACTTCTGAGCGGATTTCTGCCGTTCTTTCTGAAACATAGGATTTGAAAGATGTATAAGTTTTTCCAATTTTCTGTACCCCATTGCTTACAGAACGAATAAACTGACTTCCTCTGGATGTGATCTTTTGATATGTACTGCTACTGGTTACACGATTTTTCACAGATTGATATGTCTGTTTTGCATGTTTAGCTGCATTTTTGGCAGTTTTTGCTACCCCCTTCACTGTGTTAACAATAGTTTTTGCTGCTTTCTTAGCTGTATTTACTACTGTTTTGACTACCTTTTTCGCAGTATTAACGATTTTCTTGCCGACACTCTTGACTGCTTTCGCTGCTTTTTTAGCTGTACTCTTAATCCTGCTCCACAATGAATGTCCTGTCGGATCACTGTAATTCAGCGGATTATTGGTCGTATAATCGTAGCGGTTTCTGGTCAATGGATTTTCTGTCGTTCCAAGGTCACTATCTTCAGTTGTAAAGGTTCCGTTCTCTGCGTTATAGTATCTTGCCCGCAGATACTGAAGTCCTGTTTTTACATTTGTGGACTCCCCATTGTAACCGTAGTAATTGACACCGTCTGCTGTTCCTGATGTAAGGTTACCGTATGAATCATACTGATAACTGTTCGTCAGATTAGCTGTTTCGGTCAGGATTCCGGTCACGCTGTTTCTTCCGTCATATAAATAATAACTGCTTTCTTCCGATTTATCAACGCTTACCCGTTCTCCGATTCCACTTTCTCCATAAGTATAAGCCTGACGTACTTTCTCGTCTGCTCCATACTCTGCAAGGACTTCTGTATTCTCGCGATTGATATCGTTGATATACTCTGTCAGTGTGCATCCTTTGGCATTGGAACCGCCTTTTACCAGAGAGGCAAGCTGCTCTTTCGGGCTGTTTCCATCTTCGGTACGCTGGTTCGCCGGGATCAGGACTTCATCGCCATAGCAGTCTTCCCATTTATAGGTGTTATCAAGTTCGAATACCCGGTTGTTATCTCCATCGTACATGGCTGCCATCAGGACTGTTCCACCCTGTTTTACGACTGCCAGACGATTCTCTGCTGTGTATTCATAAGTAACCGGATCTGCACTGTTTGTCTTATCACATTCCTGGATCAGATTGCCATCTTTATCATAGCTGTAGGTTGTTCCCGGATCGCCCCAGATCTTTGCATTGGTGCGTTTGATGAGCTGGTTGGAATCGTTGTACTTATAGTTATATTTTGCTTTGCTGACACCATCCTCGATCTTCTCGTAAGAGGTCCGGTTTCCAATCTTGTCATAAGTATAATTATGGACTGTCTTTTTACCGCCCTCTGCTTTTTCTGTACAGCGTGTCAGTTCCCAGTTGTCATCGTATTCATAGGTACGTGTCGTCTGGATCTCTTTTTCCTGATGCTCACAGTCTGCTTTGTCTGTCTCTTTCTGTGTATCGCCCCAGTTGTACCAGTCTTCCCAGCTTGGTGTCTTTCTTGTTCCGGCTTCCAGTTCCGTAGCTGTTTCTCCAACTACATATCCCTGATCATTGTACTTGTACTCATAAGTACTGATTACTTTGCCGCAGGAACCACAGGTATTCACAATCTTTGTGATATGATCTTCTGCATCGTAAGATACTTCCGTCTTTGTTCCATTACTTCTAGTAACTTCTGTCACACGGTTCAGTGCATCATGCTTGTAAGTGGTTACTTTTCTATTACGGTCTGTCAGTTTTACCAGATTATCATTTAAGTCGTATTCATAGCTGATCTTTGTCCCATCCGGGTATACGATTGCCTGCAGATTATCTGCGTCATCATAAACGTAGCTGACATCCTTTTTCGAACCGCTTGTCACTTTGGTGATTCTTCCAAGTGCATCGTATTCGTAGCTGCTCTTGCCTGTCTGATCCTTCATGGATACCCGTTCCCCGGCACTGTTATATGCGTAGGTCACGTCCTTTTCGGATGTCTCGCCTTTTGCGTCCTGATAAGATTTCTCCAACAGGTCATTCAGTTTGTCGTAATCATACGTGGTTTTCTTGCCGCTTGCCTGTGTATGTCCGGTCAGTCTGCCTTTTTCATCATAGTCGAATTTCTCCGTTCTTCCTGCCGGATCTTTGATGGATGTCAGGTTGCCTTCTAAGTCATAAGTATAATTCGTTGTCTTATTTGCTGCATTGGTGAAGGTCACCAGGTTATCCATGTTGTCGTAACCATAAGTTGTTACACCGCCAAGGGCATCAGTTACTTTGGTCAGGTTGTCATTCTTGTCATATTCCAGATGGCTCTTTAATCCGGTCTTATCTGTAACAACCTGAATATTCCCATGTGCATCGTAATCAAATCCCGTTGTGAATCCACGCTTGTCTGTAATAGAAGTTACCCTGCTGTCCTTATCATAGGTATAGGATTCCTTCTGCCCCAGTGCATCGGTCTCTTCTGTTACACGGTTGTCTTTATCGTAGACTGTCTTTGCAACATAGCCCATCGGATCTGTTACAGATGTAACATTATAATTCTTATCATATCCATAGCTGGTCTTTCTTCCACCCGGTTTGGTGATCTCAGTAATATTTCCTGCCGGGTCGTAAGTGTAAGCAGTTATCTTACCAAGCGGATCAGCTGCAGAAGTCATCTGACCTGCCAGGTCATAACTGTAGGTATTGCTCCGTCCAAGCGGATCTGTCTCCTTCACCAGATTGCCATACTTATCATAAGAAAAGCTGGTTGTTCCATCCAGTGCATTGGTAGAAGACTTCATGTTATGGAGCTTATCGTAAGTATAAGTAGTGGTACTCTTTAAGCTGTCGCTTTCTTTTACCACGTTGTCCACTTTATCATAAGAGAAATTTTTAGTATAACCCAGTGGACTGGTCATACTCTTCAGACGTCCGGCTTTATCATAACTATAGGTATACTCTCCACCATTCGCCTGTGTCATCTTTGTGACATTGTCATTCAGGTCAACACTGTACTGTGTCTCATTTCCCTTTGCATCCGTTACAGAAATGACATTGCCATGCTTGTCGTAATCATATTTGGTAACTGCTCCCTTTGGAGAAATCTGTTCCGTCATGTTACTCAGGCTGTCATATTTGTATTCGGTAATGAGTCCCATCGGATCTTTTGATTTGGTAAGATTTCCAATGGCATCATAACGGTATTCATTTGTTTCTTTTAACGGAGAAGTCTCACCGATCTTGCGGTCCAGTTCATCATACTGGTAGGTTGTCGTATTTCCATTTCCGTCTGTCTGGGATACGAGATTGTCATTTTTATCGTAAGCATACTTGGTAACCGTACCGTTTTCATCGACAGATTCCGTCACATTATCATTTCCGTCATACTTAAAGGTGCTGGATGCTCCCAGTGGATTTGTCTGAGAAATAACCCGGTCTTTCTTATCGTAAGCGTATTTATATGTGGCTTCCTCTTCTTCTGTCATGGATAACTGGTTGCCGACTTTATCGTAGGTAAAGGTTGTTTTATGACCTTCCGCATCCGTTACCGCTGTAATGCGGTCCATAACATCATATTCATAAGATGTGATACTTCCGTCTGCTTCAGTAAGTTTCAGGAGTCTGCCGTACTGATCGTACTTGTATGTTGCTGTCCTGCCAAGTTCATCGGTCTGTGTCAGTACATTTCCGGCACCATCATAAGTATAATCCATACTGTTTCCACCATTGTCGGAGGAATGGATCAGGTTGCCTGCTCCGTCATATTGATAGGTAATTACGAGTCCCTGTGCATCCGTACATTTTACAAGCTGTCCGATGGCATCGTACTCCATCAGCACCTTGTCCCCTGTCGGCAGTATTATGGATGTGTTATTTCCCTCTTTATCATACACATAACTATACGCATTGCCGAGGGCATCTGTCATCTTTGTGCTGTTGCCCTGTGAATCGTATTCGTAAGTGGTCTTTCCTTTCAGGGCATCCACCGTCTGTTCCAGATTGTCGGTGGAATCATATTTCATTGCTGTAATGTTGCCCTTTGCATCGCTTACCGATGTCATGTTTCCATTACCATCGTAAGTCATGGTACTGGTATTTCCATTTTCATCGGTAGAGGATACCAGATTTCCATTTAAGTCATACTTCATGGATACGGTATATCCAAGGGCATCTTTGGATGTAGTCAGATTTCCTGCCTTGTCGTAAGCATAAGTATCTGTTCTTCCCTCTTCATCGGTAGAAGATACCAGATTTCCTGCTTTATCATAAGTATATGTGGTAGTTCCACCTTCTGGGTTGGTTTCACTTAAGCGGTTTCCTGTATTATCGTAGGTATAAGTCCAGGTTCTTCCACTGTCATCTGATTTTGATACCAGATTGTCTGCCGCATCATAAGTATAAGTGGTAACTGCACCTAATTCATCTGTCTCTTTAGCGAGTCTTCCGCAGTTATCATATTCCTTGGAATGGCTGCTTCCATCTCCATAAGTAATCTTGGTTTCATTTCCTAATGCGTCATATTCATATTTGGTTATATTACCAACTGCATCTTTGGACTGAAGCACCTGTCCAAGAGAATCAAACTTGGATACGGTTGCATTTCCATTTCCATCGGTATATTTTTTCAGATTTCCTGCTTTGTCATATTCATAGAGCTTTGTTCCAAAATCTTTATTACTCTCTTCTATGACACGTCCCATGCTGTCATACTTATAAGTAATTGTATTTCCTTTTGCATCGGTTGCTTTGACCTGCTGATAATTCTTATCATAAACGTAGCTGATCTGATTTCCTTTCGGATCTGTACCACTGGTCATGTTGTACATCTTATCATAAGTATAAGTGGTGGTATTCCCCAGTGCGTCAGTACTTGCTGTAATATTTCCCACACCATCCAGCGTATAAGCGGTCACACCGCCATCGGCTGCTGTCTTGGAAGTCAGATTGCCATTCGCATCGTAACTGTTCGAGGTTACATTTCCAAGTGGATCTGTCATGGTAACTGCACGATTCATCGCGTCATACGTGAATCCCCATGCTGCTCCATTTCCATCCACATATCCGGTCATGTTCGGTCCGTCATACGAATACGTTGTTGTGACACCTCTGCCGTCTGTCTGGGATACCATACGATGTTTGTCATCGTAAGTATAGGTAATGGCTGTTCCATCCGGTTTTGTAGATGTGACCATATTTCCATTACCGTCATAACTGTAAGTAACCGTTGCTCCGTTATATCCAGTTGCACTGGTCAGCTTATTCTGCTCATTATAAGTATAAGAGGCTGTCTTTCCATCCTCTCTTGTCTCCGTTGCTACATTGCCAAATGTATCATAAGTGTAAGTTTTTGTTCCGGCTGCTGTCGTTTCGGAAGCAAGCTGATTCTCTGCATTATAAGTCTTTTCACAGGTTGTTCCATCCGGATATTCAATGGATGTTGTGCGGTACTGATCATCATAATGATAAACGGTCTTATTTCCTTCGTTATCCGTTGTTGTAGTAGAACTCTTTCCGTACTTGAAAGTTGCCGTTCCTTTTTCTGCATCAGTCTGCTCTACAACTCTTCCTTCTTTATCGTAAGTATTCTTTACAACCGTATTGCCATTCTCATCTTTCCAGCTTGTCATACGGCTGTCATCATCATATTTGTACTCTTTTGTTGTTCCATTCGGATCTGTTACAGATATCAGATTTCCCTGCTCATCATATTTGTAAGAAACTTTTCCACCATCTGGAAGAGACAGTTCCTTGATATGCCCGAATTTATCCTGTTTTACCCCGAATGTTTTTCCGGATGGTGTTGTAATCTTACTCAGATTATAATCATCGTCATAATCTAATACTGTCTTAAATCCATTCACATCCGTTACATAACGTAAAATTCCATATTTATCAAATGACCAGACGCTCTGATCCGCATCTGTCAGTTCCCATCCGATGTAGTCATGGTCTGTATCTTTATAGCTGACTGCTTTTAAATCATATACATAACCATCCGGAGTAGTGTAGCTTCCATCTTCATTCTTATCAAAGATCAGATAACTTCCGTCCCCTCTCATATACAGAAGACTTCCGTCCTCCATTTGAGAAAGTGACTGGTCATAGTTAAAGCTCCATCCACGTCCGAACATGGAATGCTGGTCTGTTCCTTTGGAATTGTAGCTTCTTGTAATGGAGAATTCTCCATTCAGTTCATTCATCGTCGCATCGGACTGATCCATGTAGAAGTTACCAGTATTTAAGTTGACTGGTTCAAATCCAAATTCACAGTGCAGGCCTCTTCCCATCAATGCTCCGTCAATCCGCATCTTATCCTGATCGGTAAGCGGTGCAGGACTATATGGAACATTTGTCTGTGGGTTACGGATAAAGATCGTGTTATTTGCGACTACCAGTGCGTCCATAACCTGATTGTCTTTCATAATGTTCTTAAGCGGAACACCATAATATTTTGCAATCTTCGGGAATGTATCAAACTGCTTCACTTCATAGATCACAAAGCTGTCACTGGTCACTTCTTTTCCTGTTTCCAGCTTTCCATCAATCTCTTTCGATGCTTTTGCTTTGATCTTATAAAGCTTGTCCTTCGTCAGCCCTGAATACAGTGCACTCTGCCAGTTGGAATCTTTGCTGTAATACTTATTCGCCTCCGGGAACTGCTTATTGTATTCAGTACTGTCTGGATAGGAATACAATGGTTTTGCATCTGTTTCGTGATGTTCTTCATTTTCCTCATCTGGAAGCAGATAATATTCTACTGTAGATTTGCTCTTTGCAATTCCGTCTGCAAATACGGCATCAAACTTCAGCTTTCCATTTGTATTCTTTTCTGTCATCGGGCGAAGCAGGATCGTTGTTTCATCCAGTGACATATCTCGCAGATATGGATCTTCAGCCGGTGACCACTGGATGCTGAGTTTCGGTCCATAAACGGATGCCCTGTTATTCAGTACCTCACACTGCATAGAAGCTCCAAGGTTATTTGCCTCGGCAATGGCTACCAGTGCAAATCCGTTATTCGCATGAGTTCCCTGCACCCAGTCATTGACCAGATCTTTGACGTCATAATTGATATAGCTGTTCCTGCTGGTACTTGCATTCTGTACATCCTGAAACGTAAGATTTACTGGTTTTGTTTTCCATGTGATGGAGGTGTTCCACGACTGATCTACACGATAAAGTCCAAACTGGGATGCACCACCACTGTATGCAGTTTTCTGACTGACTGCAAATGTTGCACTGTCAATTTTGGAATCTTTCGGAATCTGACTAAAATTTGAATTTACTTTGATATAAGTCCGGCAGTTCTGGTGTGCAGTACCAAATCCTGCAAGGTTCCCAGACTTAATACCATCATCAAATCCGACATACGGATAATTGTTGTCACCAATCTGACTGGTAGGACTTCCCTCTTCCACACCGATCATGTTAAAGGAACTCTTCTGAATCTCTACTGGTGTCGGATCGATCCTGACCGGATACTGACGTTCTTCTGCCGAAAGCCAATCCCTATCTGGTTTTACGGTCAGGATTGTTTTTCCATCTTCTTCCCGAAGTTCCAATGTGATCAGGAAACTGATTTCCCCGGCAGCATCTTCCATTGATGGCGTCTCCAGAAGATACTTCGCATCTTTGATTGTCTTCCCTTCCGGATAGATATAGACCTGATTGTCTTTTACTTCTGCCTGATACCCCGGAATCTGCAGCTCGTATTCATAGACTTCCCTGTCTGTTGGCTGCTGAAGTACGATATCTTCCTTAATGCTGGAATCCAGTACTGTATACTGAACATCTGCGCCCTCGTAAACTTCATTATAAAGGATCGCATTGTCTTTAATAACGGAATGTGTATAATCTCCATCTACCGGAATGATCCCGATTCTGGTCTTTCCATTTTCAATCGTTACACCATTCTCTTCTGACATCTGTTCCGGAAGAAGGATAGCATAATCGTTTGCCTTGTTCTGATAAACTTCTGTTTTCTCTTCCTTTTCTTCAGTTGCCACTACACTGCTGGCTTCCTGTGCTTCTTCGGATGCCGGAGTATCTGCTTCTTCTGGTTTTACAAGTGTATTATCAACCAGCTCGGTATCTCCATCCTCATTCTTATAAGTTCCGACATAACCTCCATAAACGGTTGTATACTGCTTGTCCCCTGTCTTATAAGTCTTGGAAATGGCATCATAATCAATCAGTTCACCTTCCGGTTCTTCTGGAATCGGATAGTAATCCTGTGGTTCTTTCAACTCCACTTCTTTTTCCTGCGGATTTTCTTCTGTTTCTTCCGCTGGAGTTGTCTGTTCTTCCTGCGTCTCTGTATCTTCTGATGGCGTCGTTTCATTTTGTACGTCCGCATCAGACTGCTGACTCTTATCTTGTTCTCCAGATGTGGAATCTGTAATCCCTGCTTCCTCTTCCGTCAAAGCCTCTGGTCTGGAGAAATCTGCATTCTTCTGTACATCCTCAATGGCCTCTTTTGCCTGTACAAAAATAGGCTCTGTTCCCTGTAGTGCCATCAGGAGTGCAAGTACTAAGGCTATAGCCGACTTTCGAAATCTCTTCATAGTCTCTTTCTCCCTCTTGTAATCTTTTTCTATAATTCCTTTACAAAATAACCGCTACCCTCCTTTTTTCTGACTTTGGCACTACTATAATCTAAAAAATCACAAAATTTTCATAAATGGTAAAAATGCCCCTTGAGGTGGCAAAAATAGACGAAATCGGTCGAAAAAAATAGTAAGACACCATCGCCTTACTATTTTTCATCTAATTTCATATATAATAATATTTTCACTTGAAAGGATTTCTCCGTATGGCAGATCTCCATCTGACCATGATATTTTTCTACTACGAGTTTCACATTTTGTAATCCTATTCCATGTCCTTCTTTCCTGCTTTTCGTTGTCAGATAAATTCCATTCCGCACTTTTGGTGTATCTTTTATGCTATTCTCAATCTGGATATTCATGATTCCTTTTCCATAATACATCTGAAACGATAATCTCCTTTCATCTGAAGCTGCTGTCCCACGAATAGCATTATCCATAAGATTTCCCACTATTATACTTATATCAAATAATTCTTCCCCTATATGATTCGGTATTTCTACAGAAATCTCCGGATTTTCAATTACTGATTTCGAATCTTCCAAAATATAATTCAGCAGATTATTCATATTACGGTTTTCTGTATATAAATGATGACATAAGGCTGTTCCGGCTATATTCTCCATTTGTTTCAGATACGATAGAATCTCTTCATTTCCTCCCGTTTTTGCCATTGCCCCTATTGTTGTAAGATGGTGCTTGTAATCATGATGTATCTTATTCAGCCTGTCCTGTGATTTCATCATCATCTCCAGTTCTTTTGCATACTGGCTCATCTGAATTTTCATCTCTTCCTGTTTTGCTGTTTCAATATAACTTTTCTGAACCTCATCGTGCAGATAGAAAATAAACACATTGATAAACAGTAAGAATAATACAATCGTAGACCGCACACCTCTTCTGTCTGGCAGCAATATCCTGATACAGACTATAATGCTGATCACCGGGACAGAAAGCATAGCAAGCCAATGACGGTTCTTTATATAATAACTTCTCTTTACACCTACTTTTCTTTCAATAATGACTTCCAGTAAAAAGAATATAAAATTTCCCATTACAATAGTTCCCGGTCCCATGTGATGATGCACCGGATTTCTTGCTACCGCATACCGTTGAAAGAACACGATTGGAATCCCATCACATAAAATTCCCATAATATATACCATAAGTGTATTCCAGACATGATGTTGCCAGTCTGCCTGATATGCCACTGTTATAATTAACAGAGCTATCAGCTCAAAGATCAGATCTCCGTACATCGTTCCCCACTGCATGCTTCCCCAGCATGAAAGCAGATATGCACAAAAATATGCAAATAGCTTTTGTGTATCCTCATTTTTTGGATACAGGATGGTATTGTAACGGAACACAGTATAAATCCAGAATAATTTACTTGTCAGATAAGTGATCAAATGGATATTCATAATCTTTTCTTCTCCGTTTGTAATAGTCTTTCCCTGACCTTCTTGCGATTTGCTTTACTGATACTGAGACGTGTCTTGTCTTTCATAACCACGTTGTCATATTCGTAATGCTCCACGTGTTCCATATTGATGAGATAGGACTTGTGAATCAGTAAGAAATATTCTTCTGTTACATCCGCTACATCCTTTAATTTTCCTCGATATTCATATTCTTTTTCCGATGTCACGATATGTACTCTTTTTCCCAGACTATAAAAATACAGGATCTTGTCATAAGAAATCTTGTGGATTCCTTTTGTATCCGTATATTCAAATATTTTCTTCCGTTCTTTTAACAGTTCCCGTAATTCACCTATCACCCGGAAAAGTTCTTCCTCTCGGATTGGCTTTACAAGAAAATCAAATGGATGAATACGGAATAATTTCATAGCATATTCCTGATATGTTGAAATATAGGTAATCCGCAGTTCTTTTCCATAATTTTTCTTTCGTATCTCCGTTCCGATATCAATTCCATTCTCATGTTCCAGACAAATATCAAGGAATAACATATCGTAGGATTCTTCTTCCAGCCTGTTAAGAAGCTGCTCCGCAGAATAGTATATTTCTATAGATATCTGACAGTCATTCGCTTTCCCATAATGGAGCAGCTTCTGTTCTAACCAATTACATAGGATGATGTCATCATCACAGATTGCAAGTTCTAGCATATTTTCTTACCCTCAGTCTTTCGTAACACGACAAATGGGGAAAAGAATCCCCTTCAATTCTTTTCCCGAATGGACATCACTAATTTTGTGTCATTTTTCCGATGCAACAGCACCACTTCCTTTGCTGTCTTATTTTGTCCTCTATATAATAAACACTTGAACAAGAAAAAACTGTCGCCATTTTATAATTTATTTATATTTTTTATGTTTTATTTATATTTTATCCAAATATTACAGCGATAACTAATAATGTCACCCCCTGCATTATTC
>OHFO01000122.1_pt1 | contig 21581 bp, 27 predicted proteins | sample 1567541 | NCBI WGS metagenome assembly OHFO01 (sample SAMEA3879595, study PRJEB24766) | human gut metagenome | biome: human-associated habitat; feature: feces | place: USA | collected 1985/1987 | reverse complement strand
GAGACCATGTGCTTGTCCCGGTCCATGGTAAGGATCTTGTCCTATAATTACAACTTTCACTTTGTCGAAAGGACAAAGGTTGAAAGCATTGAAGATCAGTTTTCCCGGAGGGAAGATCTGATACTGGCTATATTCGCTTTTGACGAAATCGGTCAGTGTGCGAAAGTAGTCTTTTTCGAATTCGGGTTCTAAATGTGCTTTCCAGCTTTCTTCAATTTGTACATTCATAGTCTGTTATATAAGGTGTATTTCAAGTTCTTCACATTCCTTGCGCATATCTTCGGGCCAGATGCTGGCCTGTATTTCTCCGATATGTGCTTTCCGAAGGTAGAACATACACAAACGTGACTGTCCGATACCTCCACCGATAGATAACGGGAGAGTGTCATTCATCAGGCGCTTGTGGAAATAGAGTTCCAGTCTTTTTTCTTCGTGCTCCTCTTTCAACTGACGTTGCAAGGCCTCTTTGTCTACACGTATACCCATAGACGAAAGTTCGATAGAACGTTGCAGTACATCGTCCCAAAGCAACAGGTCGCCGTTTAGTCCGGGCAGGCCGTTCAAGCCGTTTGTTGTGTAGTCGTCGTAGTCCGGAGCACGGCCGTCATGTTTCTTGCCGTCGCTCAGTTTGCAGCCTATGCCGATAATGAATACGGCACCGTATTTCTGGCAGATAGCGTGCTCACGACATTTAGGTTCCAGGTTCGGATAGAGTTGGCGTAACTCCTCAGAGTGGATGAAATGTAACTTTTGAGGCAGGCACGGCTTGATTTGAGGATACATTTCGTATACCATATATTCTGTGCGAATCATGGCTGCATAAATGCGGTTAACGATTTCTTTCAGGAAGTTTACGTTTCTGTCTTCGTCGGTAATAACACGCTCCCAGTCCCATTGGTCTACATAAAGTGAATGTAGATTACCCAGTTCCTCGTCGGAGCGGATTGCGTTCATGTCGGTATAGATACCGTATCCCGGTTCAATGTGATAATCGGCTAAGGTCAGTCTTTTCCATTTAGCCAGTGAATGAACTACTTCTGCTTGTGCGTCGCCCAAATCTTTTATCGGGAAAGAAACAGGTCGTTCTATTCCATTCAAATCATCGTTGATACCCATGCCTTTCAACACAAACAGGGGGGCTGTCACACGTCGCAGGCGTAGTTCGGATGATAAGTTTAATTGGAAGAACTCTTTTATTTGCTTGATTCCCAGCTCGGTCTGTTTCAGGTCGAGAAGCGGTTTGTAGTTCTTAGGTTTTATCAAGTAACTCATAGGTTTGTTAAATGTTAATTGTCGGCAAAGATAGGAATAAAAATGATATATGTATTGAGATTTCTCTAAAAGATTGTCAAATTGATAAAGTATGTGCTATAAAGCATTTCAAAATAACAGAGTGTTAACAGGTGTGGGTACCTTAATAACTATAAAAAAAGAAGAATCATTAGGAAGATGAGAAGATTTTTTATACTTTTGTCCTCGCATTTAGAAAGAATGGCCCCGTAGCTTAGTGAATAGAGCGTCAGATTCCGGTTCTGAAGGTCGTGCGTTTGAATCGCACCGGGGTCACAGAAAAATCCCTTGATAATCAGCTGATTATTGAGGGATTTCTTCTTTGTTATACCTTGTAGAACTGGGTTTAAAATGGCATATTTACCTCTTGTAGTTGATAGCTGTTGGTTAATTGTTGGTGGAAAATATGATACCTAACATGTTGACATTCAAGGCGGAAATCAGAAAGAATGAAATGAAAGTTGGTGGAACTTTCAATGTGAAGATTAGAGTAACCTATAACAGAGAGGTTAAGAGGTTGGCTACTCATATCTTTGTAAGAACAGAAGACCTGACTAAGGACTTCAAGTTAAAGAATCCAAAGTACATCAAGGAAGCTGACAAATTGGTCAGATACTATGAAGAGTTATGCATGGGGCTTCCATTAGAGGCTTCCAATTTAACCTTAAGTGATGTACTTGATTATATCCAGAAAGAGAAGGAAAAGAATACTCCTATTGACTTTATCCAGTTCTGCAAAGACTGGTTAACAACTACAGAGGTCAAAGGTAAGAGGAATTATCAAACTACCCTTAATACCTTCATTGCCTTCTTAGGAAAGGATAAACTGAATACCAACCAAGTTACCAAGTTGTTAATGATGGAGTTCATGGAATACCTTCACAAGAAAAGGGCTAAACAGGTGGCAGAACTCCAGAGGAAAGGCAAGAGAATACCTTCCAATAGAATGGTATCTTTATACATGGGGAGTATCAGGCATCTATTCAATGAAGCCAAGAAGAAGTATAATGACTATGACAGGAATGTCATTAGAATACCAAATTCACCTTTTGAGAATTTGGAGATACCAAAGCAAGAAGCAACTAGGAAGAGAGCATTATCAGTAGAGTTAATCAAGAAGATATGGGAACTGCCTTATATCATCAATACCAATGGCAGGGAAAGGTTGTGCCCTTTTAACTTAGCCAAGGATTGTTTCATTCTCTCCTTCTGCCTAATAGGGATGAACTCTGCTGACTTGTACAACTGTACTGAAATGGAAGGTGGTTCAATTACTTATTACAGGACTAAGACTACAGACAGGAGACTTGACAAGGCTAAGATGAAAGTAGATGTTCTTCCTATCCTGTTACCTTTAATGAAGAAATATGAAGATTACACCCAGAAGAAGGTGTTCTGCTTCTATCACCTCTATTCTACTTTCAAGAACTTCAACAGAGCCATCAATCTTGGGCTAAAGCAGATTGGCAAGATACTAAAAATTGATGATTTGGAGTACTATGCTGCAAGGCACTCATGGGCTACATTAGCTGTTAACAAGGTAGGCATTGATAAGTACACTGTTCATGCTGCATTGAATCATATTGATGAGGCTATGAGAGTTACTGACATATACATTGAAAGGGACTTCAAGATAGAGAATGAAGCTAACAAGAAGGTGGTTGAGTATGTATTTAGCAACCATAATGAGTAGTCTTGTCCAAAAGTGAAATAAGTTTAACACAAAAGAACCTCTGTAATTGATTGAATTATGGAGGCTCTTTAGTATATTTGTTCACTTACAATCTATATACTAACTACAAACTAAGTGAGATATGAGCAAAGAAGATGAACTGGCAAAAGAACAAGCAGAAGTAGTACCTAATACCTATGGTGACTTACATGATGCACCTTTAGAGTACATTGAGATATTATCCTCTGGGAAAGTAGGAGAAACTAAAACCATACCTCAAGACACAGTAATAACTAGTTTGGATAACTTACTATTTGGCAGACCACCAGAAGTAATAAGAGAAGAAGTTGGTGACTCCTTCTGGAATCTGGCTGACTTCATAGATAAAATGCCTCATGGCATTGTAGACAAACAGATACCCGGCATTGGAGCTACTACACTTGAGATAAACTCAAAGAGAAACTCAATCATAGTCTTTCCTACTAAGGCTCTGGCTTATGGCAAACACTCAAAGCATCCTAATACATTATATGTAGGTAGTGAGATTAAAGGTGAAAAGGTCACTAATCAGCAGATTGAGGAATACTTGGCTAAAGATGGATACAAGAAACTTCTAGTAGTTGCAGACAGTCTAGGTAGACTATTAGGTATCATAGGAAAAAACTACAAGGACTACTTCCTTATGATTGATGAGGTTGATGTTCTCCAGACTGACAACAACTTTAGACCTCAATTGGAGAATGTGATTGACTACTACCTTATGTTCCCATCAAAGAACAGATGTATGGTAACAGCTACTATGAAGGAGTTCAGCAATCCACACTTAAAGACTGAATGTAGATTTCCTATAACATGGCAATACAATACCCATAGAAATATAGACTTACTACATACAGACAATATCACACAGGCTGTCATAGAAAAGATTATCTCTCATCCTACAGAGAAGATATTCATTGCCTATAACTCCATACTCCAGATAAGGAATATTATAGCATCACTAGATGAAGAAACCAGAAAGGAATGTGCTATCCTATGTAGTGAGGCATCCATAAAGGAAGCAGGAGAATACTTTGCACCCAAATTAGGAGACAATGATACCTTACCTGCTAGGATTAACTTTGCCACCTGTTGCTACTTCACTGGTATAGATATAGAGGATAGTTACCATCTAATCACTGTATCAGATGTAAGAAGAAGCCACTCAATGTTAACCTTAGATAGGATGACACAAATACATGGTAGATGCAGAAAGGTCAATGGGATACTTAGTGAAACTATCATATATAATACCTTAGGATATGTATCAATAATGGAAAGTATGGATAGCTATACAGTCACCCTCTTAAATAAAGCTAAGAAGGTGCTCAAAGTAATAGAATCAGCAGATAATATCATGCAAGGTGACCATACCCTAACTGATCTGTTTGCAATGGTCAAAGAAGCCATAAGAGAGAAAGCACAAGAAAGAATTGCGGGAAATGAGTTAATTAACTTGACTAGAAAGGATATATATGGAAAGGATGTACCTGCCTACCTCAACATAGACTACATCATTGAAAGAACCGAGTTATATGCCTCATACTTCATGCCTGAAACACTGAAAGAAGTACTAAGTAAACAGGTTAAAATCATTAGCTACAAATCCCTGAAGTATGATGTATCCCCAGAGCAAAGTAGCATAGAAAAGGCTAATAAGGATGCACAGAACAAACTAACAGACAGCAATATCCAAGATGCCATAAAATACATCAAAACATTATCAACCACAGGACAGTTGAATGATAATACCTTGTACTCATATACTAGACATTGCAGAAGTAAAACTAAGATATTCTTAGAGAGATTCATCAAGCTATATAGGTATGTTGACCTTGATAGTCTGCTACATCAACTATGGGAAATTAGAACAAGTAACAGTATAGCTTATAAGAACCTCAATAATACAGTCATGTACTGGGCACTAGATGAAGAGCATCCTTTCAAGATTGCTATAAGAAGAAGTTTCACCTTAAATAAGAGCTATTCAGCAAGTGAGATACAAGAGATATTAGCTCCTATAGTTCAGTATCATCTACATAAGGTACTGAAACCAAGAAAGTATGTAGTCTTATTGAAAAGTATGTATGCTACTGATAGAACATCTAGGAATAAATACACCATCAGAGAAGAGAATCCAAGAGGTTTTAAAGAACATACTGGCAGGATAGCTACCAAGGAGAATAATTTGTTAAAGCTATTTATGTTATAGAAAGTTAATAAACGACCAAATAAATGATAAGGATGTTGGTGTTACTGATATTATTTGCTATATTTACACCTGATAATCAGGTAGTTATAGAGTGATTCACCTCTAATATGACATTAACTATCAACAGAACCAACCTTAGGGTCAAATATCACCCTATACTAATTACCTTTAGTCCTTTATTACTGTAGGTAATTAGTATGGAGTGGATTTTGACCCCTCTAAAACAAGAATTAATGACAACAGCAAAACCATACACTATCATCCCCATTGAAGCTTGCAGGTACTTCAATCCAAAGCAGCTCTACCTGTTAGCAGGTCTGTATATCAATGCCCACTACCAAAGAGGAAGTAACTACATGACAACAGATACTACTTTCAGCCAGTTGTCAGAGCTTACAGGAGTAAACACAGATTATATCAAGGATTCCTTTATCCCCAAACTAAAGGAGCTAGAAGATAAAGGATATAGAGTAGAGACTATACAGCAGCAAAGAGAGATTAGAAGGAATATTTATTATCTACCCAATCCTACTAAGAATTTCAGGATTATATGGGCAGAGTTATTCAGTGACAGTTCTTTAACTCCTGAAGAAAAAGGAGTTCTATTAGCAATGCAACAATACACTAGTACAAATGATGGACAATTTGCTATTACAACTAAAACTAATAAAGAACTTGCAGCAAAAATGGACATAAGTACTAAAGTATTAACTAGAGTATTTAGACAATTAGAAGATAAAGGTATTTTAATTACAAGTAGAACATCTGCTTTAGATAAAATATCAGGATTACGTAAATCTGCTAAACTTATTGATTTATCTTTAGTATGTCAAGCAATATTATTTGTAAATCAAAAAGTAGATCAACATTCAGAACAGATTGAAAAACATTCAGAAGATATTAAAAATCTACGTAAGGAAATTATGAAATTAAAACAAGAAAATGAAAAACTTTTAAGTAGATTAAATACTAATTCTGATTTTAATTTTGCATAATATGGATACAACAAATATGACTATAACAGATAAGACTACAGCAGATTTGTCGGGTACTATTTCATTTCCTGGAAGTATAATTAATACAACACCTAATCCATATATAGGTATGGCAAGTACTATAGGGGTAGCGAGTACTATGGCAAACTCAGTAGATACTACAGTAACTAATCTAAAAAATGAATTAGAACAAAGAATCGCAGCTTTAGAAAGCGTAACAAGTTATTTATTATCTAAAGTTTCTGAATTAGAAAATAAAGTAGATAATTTAACATCTAGAATTTCTGAATTAGAGAATCCAAATCGTTGTAAATTAGATCCAGAAATAGGTGCTGTAATTTGTGATTTATAAAAATAATGTATATATTTGCAAAATAATATAAAACAATTATTATGAACGATATCACATACAGACCATTCATACGAGATAGTGCTTTAGGAGATATTAATATTCAAATTCCAAATCTTGAAATACCTGTATATAAACCCAGATATTCTCAACCTTTGGAAGATGATACAGAGACAGAAGTACAATCTCAAGTAGAAGAGATAAGAAATCCAGAACCAATAGTTCAAGAAACTACAGTTCATAAATTCAATTCTAAAAAGGATTTCAAAGATACAATGCTTCCTATTTATGAAAGATTATTAAAATCAAAAGGTTTAAATCCTGCATTTGCTAAATCATTAGTAGCACAAGACGGATTAGAATCAGCTTGAGGTTCTAAACCTGCAGGATCATATAATTTTGGAGGTATTAAAGGAAAGGGAACAACTAAACGAACTAGAGAAGTTATTAATGGTAAGGATGTTTATATAAATGATCAATTTAGAAATTTCAAATCACTTGAAGATTATGCAAACTTTAAAATTGATCTATTAAATAATAAACGTTATAACGCATTCTCTGGAGATATAAAAGAATTTGCAAATAGAGTTCATAGAGGAGGATATGCTACAGATCCAAGATATGCAAATATTTTAAATCAAGTTATAGCTTCTGCTAAACATGGAGGAGTATTAAAATTTCAACAAGGAGGAATTCAAGAAGGAAAACAGTGGCTTGAAGATTGATATAAATCACGTAAAGGTTTAGTAAAACAAAATGTTAAACAAGTTCTACCAATTCCTCTCCCTGTAACTGAATCTTTAGTATTTAATGCACTTAAAAGAAATTTAGATCTTACTAGAGCAAAGATAAATCCGAGTAAAGTCCCTGATAATGCTTCAGGAGTTTATTATCCGTTTGGTAGAAGAATATTTTTAACAGATGGATCAACTAGTACTGCAATTCATGAATGAACTCATAGTAGTTTACCTGATGCACAAGAGAAAGTAATTAAGAAGTATCAAGATAATTTTGGAGATACTGTCTATGATAATAAAACAATCGTTCCTGATGAATATTTAGATAATCCTCAAGAAATTTATGCTAGATTAATGCAGTTAAGATATAGTATTAATGCAGATCCTAATCATAAATTTACTAAAGAAGAAATACAAAATATTAAGAAGGAACATTTAGATCATTATACTCTTACAAATAGACTTAAAAATTCAGAAGGTAAAGGTAGTTTCTCAGTATCACAATTTGATAAAGATGGAAAGATAATTCAATCAGAACCATTTAATCCCGAATATAAAATTGTACCTGAAGAGTCTACAGTTACTCCACATTATAATAAAGAGAATACATATAATTTATTGAATAGATATAGTGATGATTTCTTACTTTATTTATTTAATAATGTAGCTCAAGCGCCTACTAAAAAGAAGGATGCCACATTATATGCTCAGTTAGGGTTAAAACTTCCAGGTTTTCAAAATTCAATACAAGTAACAGATAATGAACGAAAACCAAACCTTAGTTATCCCGTAAATACTGAATATGGAGATTATATTCCAAATAGTAATTATCCTAATTTAGATTACTATCACAAGTTTGGACAAACTGATAATAAATTTAAAGAACTTGCAGAAATTCTTAAGCCTATATTTGTACAAGTATTAAAAGAAAAAAATTTGCCATTAACTCAGGTAGATAATTTAGTTAGACAAGCTGCTCTTGAAAGTCAATACGGACTTGATCCAAGAGGATCAAGAGGTTTTAATCTTGGAGGAATAAAATGGAATAATAACCAAACAGATAGAGAATGAACAAAGCATAAAGATGGAGAAAAATATATAGACTTTGAAAATCTATATGATTATGCACAATATAAAGTAGATTTACTAAATTCTAGATATAATGCACTAACCGCTACTAGCACAAATGATTTTGTAGATAGACTTCATGGAAACAATGATACTAACTCTAATTATAGTCAAGGTAAAGATAATTATATAAGAACTTTAAATCGAACAACTTCACTTAATAAATATCTTTCAAATAATGGACAATAAGTTATATGATAAAGTAATAACAAAACTGCAAGATAAAGATACTCCAAAAATTGAATTAAAAGATTATGGTTTTTATAAAAATGCAGCTGTAACTTTTATTAAAGATTCAAAAGTATATTATGCAGTTTTAAATAATGGATCTAATGGTAGTGAAAACTCTATATTAAATCCAATGAAAGAAGTAGTTTCAATTATGGAACTATTAAAACAAGAACATGAAGAAATAGATGATGTTACACTTTGTGACGTGTTCATTGATATTCCAGATGATGTTTATACTTGAGTATTTGTAATATACTTAAAATAAACTTTTAAATTAATAAATATATAAATACATGTTTGCATTAAGAAAAATTACAGGTAATGGAAGTGAATTAAATTTCGACTTAGGAGACTATTATGTTTTAATTACAAAAGAACGTTCTCCAGAAGAATTTGAAGATAAAATGAAAGACCATCCTAGTTATGATGAGGCTTATGCTTTTATTTGCTGGAAAGATGGAGTATTACCATTATATAAAGAACAACAAAACTATATTGTTTCTGGAAATGGAACAACTTATAGTAACTTAACATATAAATAATTATGAAAACAATGACTTGGAAAACAAAATTAATTATTGCCGCAATTATAATTGCTTTAGTATTGGCAGGTTGTGGTATTGTATCAGCAATGAGCTTTAGTAGTCTATTACTTGCAGTTGTAAGTTTAGCTGTAGGTGTAGGTTGTGGCTGGTATGCAAAGAATGTTTATGATAAGTATTTCAAAGATAAGTAATGAAAATATATAAAATATTCTACATATTAGGATTAATGTTTATGGCATTATTCTTTTTAGGTACTCTAAACTCAGTAACTCCAATCTATGCATTACTAAGTTTAGTATCTTTTATAATTAGTGGAAGATATTATAAAGAAAATGATTAAACAATTTATAAGCCAAAATATTATTGGGGGGGGTTAACTTCAAAATTAATTTTCAAGAAAATATTTTAGCAGTTAAATATGGAACTGAATTAGAATTCTATGTTGGGAGTACTACCACTCCATATAAAGTTAAACAATGGGTTGGGGCATTAACTACAAATACTCTTATACTCCCTTCATGATATGTTAATGATCCTAATGGTTGAGGCTTTATTTTACATATTGTAAGTAGTGAACTTGCATTAGATATACCTAGAAAATATTATTTTAAAGTATATGTAGATGGAACATATATAGGAGACGCTACTGCAGATAGTATTAATGGCGGGTTGTCTTTTGCAGGAATACATTTAGGTTCATGTAAAACAATTGAACTTGTATGAACTATACTTCCTACAAATATTATATCACTTAGATATGACAAATATACTCCAGGAACTTGAACAATGAGTACTAGTGTGTTAGCTAAATACCCATTAGCTTCCGATTTAAGCTTAAGTGTAAGATATAGTGAAGGAGAAGGTACCAGTCCTATAGCTACATGGTCTATGTCAAAAGGTTCCACGAGTTTACAGAACAAAACCATTGCATTATTTGGAAAATCTCCAAAATGTTTAATAATTAATCCATTACCAGCATATGATAGTACATGCGTTTATGCTCATAATCCGTATTCAAACTATGTATGTTTTAATATAGATGATTGTCCAATGTATAAGGATGATCTTGGACATGAAACATGAATGGATGTTGCAACAGCATTATGGGGAGGTGTAAGCACAAAGAATGGATGGCCTGATATAACTATGACTACAGAAAATGATGAGATGGCCCCACTTAAATATCTATCAGATGATGCAAAAACTTTACTGTTTATGTGGGCTCCAGAAAGTATGATTTCGATTAAGCAAATAAAAACTTTAATGTGGGAAGATACAAAATATCCTGGAGGTACCCAATATATTTATTACTACCCAGATTATCCTGGAACAGAATTAGGAGAAGAAATTGTAAATAAAGGAATCTTCTTATCCTTAGATCTAAATAAAGCAACTATGGAACCTGCTAAATGAAGAGGACCAATAGATTAAACAAAAAAGGAACCCAATTGGGTTCCTTTTGTTTTAAGTTCTCATTTCTACACTAAATACTTCGAAATTAATCTCTACGTTTTCTCATTTTGGAAGACTGACTGCAGTTACAAATCCTCATGAAGAAGTCATAACTAGTTGACAATCAACATCATTGTGTGTTTCTGTTTCATTTGTATCTATATTTCTTATTGTAACATTAACTCTTCCTATATTATCCATATCATGTATTTCGATTCCATCTACTTTTATTCCACATATTGCAGTAAATGTAAAATAAGTTAATTGAGGTTTTAATGATATGGGGCTTCCCATTTCTTTTACTAAAGAGTAATGCGCATTTTGTCCTCAAGGTTGATGACTTGTATATACTTGTGGTGGATAAGATACAGGTGTAAAATCAGAGTACGTTCCTTCATCTAATGTCAATTCTTCAGAAATAGTTATTCCACTATCTTGCGATAATAAACATAATTTTGCCTCCTGTGTGTTTGGAACCGCAATTAAAGTTCCTGTACCTCCTTCAGTTCTTTGGGCTCCAAAATCATTTACATATACCTCTATAGATTTATATTGAAATGAACCCCCCCCATTTTATTTTGGGAAATAAATAATTTATTCATATTATGTTGTTATAAAATCAGTTCCTTTACATATACATATCCACATTATGTACAAGTGTATTTCTTTGATAAATTTTAATCATGAGTTAAATATAATGTTCCTAAATTGATGAATTCTCCACTTTCTCCGCCAAGGAATACTTCTAATTCTAATGTTTGTGCTATAGAACTAGACACGGGAGAATAGATATTAAAATTACAATAATAGGGAGCATTAAAGCTTCCAGAGCAATAAAGTATTGAACCATCATTAATAATTGACTTCCCATCTTTAGTAGACTTTCAGGAGAATGTTCCTTCATTTCCTCCAGTATAACGTAACTCTAAATAATCAGGATCTACTACAGGTCAAATTCGAAAATGCATTGATTCTCCAGGTTGATGACCTGCATCGCTCGTATTATATCTTACAACATTTTTAAATGGATATGCATCTTCTCAACGACTTCCCTCAGTATTATACAATTGAATTGAATAAGGAGATGTTTCTTTTCCTATATTTTGCGATATAAAAGGTTTTCCCATATATTAATATCTTTTAGGTATACCTCCAAGTTTATCCGCTCATCTCTCTGTGTAGAAAAAATAATATGATTTCTTAGAATTTGGAGTATGAATCATAGCCCAAATAATACTTGGAAGTCCAATAATTAGTAAATAAAGAGGACCTAAATATAAAGATTGTCTTGTATGCCCTCATTCATGATCTTTAATAAAGTTTCTATTATATTTCCAACTTGATTCTCCCATTAAGATGTATAATCCTAACGAAATACCTCCAGGAAAGTTTCCTGCATAAATTGGAATTTCTTTAAATGTCTCTTTACGTTCGACATTGTAACATTTGGTTAAGATAAGACCTAGGAGACACTGAGGAAACTCCCAGATCCATCTTAATAGTTTAATATATCATTTCATATGTTATGCTTTAAAAAAATATAATTTTTTACCTTTAGTGTTTAATTATTCTGTAGATAATCATCTAAGTATACAAAATAATAATCTTTGTGTAAATGTTTGATTGTTGTTTGATTTTTCTTACATACTTTAGCTATAGTTACAGCATTATAATTAATAGTGTCTTGTATTTCCTGTCTTCCTTTTCAAACACACATTGGATTTTTATTTTTATCTAACTGAATAATTAACTTAATCTTTTTATCTCTAACTTTTGCTTTTGTTATGTCTAATACACTATGTCCTTTTAAAGCTTCAGAAATCTTATTTTTAGTCTCTTCTGAAAATTTTCTCCCCTTATTTGCTTTTCTCCACTTCTCTTTTGCTTCTGGAGTTTGCAAATACTTTTTCATGGTTTCAGAACGCTTTCTTAGAGATTCTTCACTTGGATGAATATTCTTATGAGAGTCACTTAATTTCTTACGAGTAAGCTCTGTAACAGGGCCTCTAAGATCTCCTCCTTTTGTAATATTATAACCACATTTGTGATTAGTACTGTTATATTCTGCAATTAATTGAATCTCTAATTGCATAGCTTCTTCTTGAGACAAATTTTCATAAAGTATTTCGTGTTTAAAATTAGATCATCCATATTTATTAATTGCAGCCTTGAAGAACATATTATGTAAATATCCGCATCCTCCTCTTCAACGTTTATAAGTCTTTTGTTTTGTTATTCCAATATAAACTTTATTAGATGGACTAGTGTGTTTATATACAATAAAAAGCTCATTATGCATGAAAGAAGTGTAATTTTTTTCCATGTGTGTTCGGAGAAATATCAATGTGTAATCAAGAGATTTCACCTTTATTGTCTCATTTTTCCACACGTATAGGATACCTAAGTTTATCTTGATTTTTATCAAGAATTTCTCTCATCTCTTTAGCAGTTAATTTAGTTGATATTAAATCAAAAGCTTGTCCTTTGCAATTTCCAATAATTGCGATTTTGCCATTTCTTCGAGTTATAATAGTCTCATTACGGTTACTAACACATCAAACATATCCAGAAAATTGTTTTTTAGATCAATCCTTTTCGTTAATTCTAGTTTCAGACCTATTTAAGTGGATATATAAATGATGTATTTCACGAATTGTAGTTTCAATATTATTACATATTACTTTCTGATTTGTAAACGATCTTTTAATACATCGCATTCCTGCAAGTATACTCATTTTTTGCAGCATATCGATATTATGTTCGTCTGTAGAGTATATGGTCATGCAGTTACAATTAGTTCGTTTATCAATTGTTCCATCAAATTTAGCATATGTAATTAATAATTCCTTCAATATATAAGAGGGAAGTTCTAATACAGTATTAGGTATTTTCTTATTCTTTCCAATTATATCTAAAACCGACTTTGTGACTTTCGTTACTGGAAGTATATATTGCCAACAATAATAAGGATCGCCATTTGATAAATAATAACTAATAACTTTAGTTTTACTATAAGATAGATTAAGATTATATAGAATGTTTTCCAATTCATTAATATCTCTTTCTTTAACCAACTTAAATACAAAATTATTATATTTTCTAATATTTTTTTTAGAAATTGAACCATCAGCAATAACTGCCATTGCTAATCGCCAAATATTTAAATCAAAATCTTCACTAACACTTAAGTTATTAGCAGCATTCATTATTTCTCTACGTTTGCCAAATGAATCTTTTGCTAGTTCAAATCTATAAAACTCACGGTCTTTATAATTATTCTTCGCCTTAGTTAAAAGTCTATGCTGATCTGTTACAAAAATATCAATTAACTTATTTTGTATTTGAATTATTTCTCCGTCATATTTTTGAAAGAAATATTGTTGAATTGGCACTATTTCTATTCCATTCTTATCTATATTATAACTATATACTTTGTCATTTTGGATATCTATTGTATTATAAGTTTTTCAACCATGGTTTGTAAGTATTTCAGTATTTATATCTATACAATGGTAACTATTTTTAACTCCTACTCCACATCCAGGTTCTCTATAACCGCAATAATTTCTAGATCCACCTGCTGCTCAGTTATTACAGATCAGAGGAACTCCTAAAATCTCTCTAACGTTCTCTAAAGCTTTAAGTGCTTTTGGATCTAGAAATTTTATAGCATCGTCTCCATATTCTTTATATATTTTTGATGATACTAATTCTTTTACTTTAAAATATTTGTTTGCTTGCATTTAGTTAAACGGATTATATAAACATGCTCAAGCGTGCTCTATAAAAATTTTATTTCTAATATAGCTATTATTAACTGAATTTGATAATGTTCTAAGTTCGGAACCTTTATATAATCAATGTTCTCCCTCATTTGAAGATTTTATTATTAAGGGTTTGAAGTTAAACTCTTCAGATAAAGATTTTATTATTTCGTTTTCTTCCTTAGCATATCCATCGGCATCATATAGCCCATAGAAATCTTCTTCTATAATTACTGCTTCTAGTTGAGGTTTAATACCAAAAACCTTAAATCGTTCTCATTCTATTTGTGCTAAAAATCCTGAAGATAATCTTTTTGAGACGGTATCAATATAAACTCTGGCATTATACTCTGTAGCTGTTGCAATAATATCTGGCATTGCTTCTTGTAGAGATTCAAGAGTTCCAAAGAAAAGATCTCTTCCAATTCTCTTTTGTAAAAGATTTCCATCTTTTGATCTTGAAAGAATTATAACTCTTACATAATAATCCTTTTCAAAATGCAAAATAGGTTTTAATATTTCTAAATTATTTATCATTATCTAAGATATGTATGTATATTAAATATAAGATAATCTCCTATTAGACTTTCGTCTATATAATTCGAATTAACAACTGTCTGTGATTGTCCAGATACTATTGGAATTGGGATATTTTCTACTGCACTAAGTACGGTATCTATTTCTCCTCCAAAATAGTATGAAGAAATATAGTAACTAACACCCATATACATGTTAGAAGCCATGCCTCCTTTATCTAAGCAGTATAATTTTCAATCAGGTCTTGTTAGACTAGATACTAAATCTGTTCTTTTTGCCCAAGTGGTACTTAGTACATTTAAGTAAGGTTGTGTATCTGCTGAGAATTCTCTACTAATAGGATTTTGCAATGTTAAAATACCTTGGCTAGAATTATATAAATCAGCATTAAATATTCCGTGATAACTTCCAAATTGAGAATTATCCATATATAAATTACTTGTTACTGCAACATATTCTCCACTTGTTTCAAATGACGTAGGGTTAGTATACATATACTTTGAATTCGGATTAAGTACTTCAATAGTTGCAGATTTAAGTACCATACGTTCTATAGCAGATATAGGGAATAATAAATTTACAGGAATAGCAAAATTTTTATTATCTCCTCCTATACCTGTATCTTCTATTGTTCCCATAGTAACTGTTTGATTTATAGGCACAGGAACTTCTACACTTTGGTATGTAAGAGTTAGTTCAGCAGTTATCTTAAAGAAAGCCTTATTATCATCATATTCTAAAGGATAATCAAAAGACACGCCAAATAAATAATTTGCTGTATTTAGTGTTTCTACTGATGTATTCTTAATAACTGTAGTTGTATAATTTGGACCATAAAAATATAAATGAGAATTATTTATTTTAACCCCCCCCCTATATTCTGAGATATGAATTGTTTAATCATTTTTATTTTTCTTATATCATATACCAACAATACTATCTATTCCTAATAATGAAGTACTACAGATAAATAATAGTTGAACTATTTCTGGAGCTGGTATAACATATATTGTACATCATATACAGATGAATAGACATACTAATCATCCAAGAAATCCGCACACTCTTTTACTGCTTAATCCACTATGAGCAGTAAACATCTTTATAAAGAAATTTTTCATAGTTATGTATTTTATAACTATGAAAGTAGTAGTTTTTATTTATTTATTTTTTGTGCCATCGCTTAGCTTGAATAGCAAAATTTGCTCTCTTCCTTTGAAGAGGTGTTGAGTTAGGATTATTCATTACATCATGTGCGTGCTCCTGAACACTTTTTCCAGCAGCATTAGCAGATTTTGTAAATTTTCCTCGATTCTTCTTTTTAATATGGATCTTACTTCCATTCTTCATCATTTCAAGATAACCTAACATAATATTATCAAGATTACCTTTTTCATCGTAATAGCCACGCTCTTCCATAGGAGTCAGTGGTGTCTCATATTCATTCAGATATCCCATATCTGCAATTGTTCCCAGAATATCTCTGGATGCTGCCACCATCTTGTCCATGATAATTTCTCTTTCTTCCAGTGGCATATTTGCCATAATTCTGTCTAATGTCATCATTGATTCTTCCTCCATCTCATTTTCATAAATATCATTGATATAAAAGTGGTTCGCCTTTCCATCGTTTTGAACAATACGCACCAGCTTTCCAATCTTAACAAGTTCCTGTACTGCCTGATCTACGCCATATCGAGTCGTATTCAGATCTTTCTTCATTTCGCTTTTTGGATAGATAACAAACAGATCTCCATTATGATCTACCCAGCCATTCTGCACCGCAAATTTCAAACGATCCAGAAATAAGCTGTATAAAATTTTTGCTGTATTTGATAGATTTTTGAATTCTTCCACCTGGAACAGCATCTTTGGCACCTGCAAACAATCTACCGGCATATACTCCATCTTACTCATTGATTATTTCCTCCTTCTGTTTGTACAGCACTTCGGCTGAATTAATATTGATTTCCAGCATCCCTACAAATACCTGATAGTACAGCAGGCATATCTGTTCATCCTCTCTTGCCAGATACAATCCTTCCAGTTCATCGGACGGATGTTTCATTCCATATACTGCCTGACAGATATCATGGATTTTCTCACATTCCACACTTCTAAGATGCATCTCCAAAGTGTGATTAAATCTCTGCCAGTCCTCTAGTTTCTGGTTTACTGACATCATGCACTGGAACAGTTCCGCTGCTTCACATGCTGCTGACAGCACTACATTTTTGTTATTGATACTTCCATCGGCATTTTTCATATGCCCTACCATATACGCCTGATCTACTGAAACCATCTTTTATCCTCCTCTATCTAAACGGCATTTCTTCTTCCATGCCCTCTGGGATCTCTAAGAACCCTTCCGCATCTTCTGGAAACGGTGGTCTGTCAACCATTTTTGCACCTGCGAATTCAATCCGGTTTGCATACACTTCGGTGGTATAAATCTTTTTCCCGGTATCCTTATCTTCATAATTACCTGTGACAATCTCGCCTTCCACCATGACCTTCGTTCCCTGCATCAGATAATCTCTGGCAAATTCTGCTTTCTTTGCAAAAGCCTTTACCGGAATGAAACTGACTTCATCGGAATAATTTCTTCTGACTGCAAGAACAAACTTGGCAATCTTATGAAGTCCTTTTTCATTCTCCACTTCGTTGTATCCGGGATTTCTTACCAATCGCCCGGAAATAACTGTTGTATTCATTGGCTTAACCCTCCTATGCTTTCATTGATTTGTAACAGATACCGATACATGGTCCACATTTTCCATAGGCACATCCGTAACATTCATCTTTTTCCAACTCTTCTTGCTTCATTTCATCGGCAAACATTCCTAACAGTGTTGTATAAATCTTTTTCATTGCAAGGAACTTTTCTTCTGCTTTTTCCATCTTCTCTTTGTAAAATGGGATCAGTTCACGAAGAACTGGATGGAAACGTTCATTTTCATCATCCCAGGCACAGGTTTTCATCATACAACGTGGCTGTTTCTCATAATTGCCCAGATAATACGGGCAGAACGTACAGCCTCTTTCTTTAACAATTTCCACCGGAATCACTGGCATCTGACTTTTGATTTCTTTTGTTACATGCTTACTTTCAATTCGCTCTCTCATCTTAAAAATCCTCCAAGAATATATATTTGCAAAAGGGACTTCCCCTGAATTGCCTGGTTTTAAGCACAAAAAAAGAGGCAGACTTACGATTTTTGTTTTCGCAAGCCTGCCTCTTATCAAATATTCAATTATTTTCCGATGATATATCGTAAGAAAACGTATACCGCACGGATTACATACACTGGAATCATGATACTTCCAATCAATGCTCCAATGATGACACTTAATGCAGCCATACCAAGTGTTGCTGTGGTATCCATTCCTCTAGGGATTAGAATCAGCCGCATTTTATGTATTCCAAATGGCAATCCGGCAATAAATATCCACCAGAACCAATCTGTCTGACCACTGACTTTCATAATTGTTTTTGTCATCCAAAACCAGAATACCATAAATGCCAGCGGCAGAATTGATTTTTTAATTACGTCTTCAATCGTCACCTTTTTTCTCCTTCTGTCTGATTCCTTCCGCCACCTCCCGATTAAGGTTAGCTAATATTTCTCTAACCACAGGAGAATCCAATCGAAAGGTTTCCAAATCTTTCTCCGTAAGCTCCCTTCCGTTCGCATCATATCTTCGTACAATTTTTAAAGCCATACTTTCACTTCCTTCCTGCTGATAATCCTAATGTTTTCAACAAATGTTCAAACTTCTCTCTTTTCATCCGTTTAACACGTATCTTTTCTATCTTTTTCAGATAGGCTTGTATTCTACTTACCGTATCTTCATTGCTCATTCTTTACCCTCTCTTTCTGCCCACGATGCCAGAAGCTTAAATATAATTTCTTCCATCTGAGTCTTTGTATATGTCTCTGGAAAATATTGTTTCAATTTCTTCGCCGGAATCTGCACCTGAACTTTTTCAGTACTTTCATTCATGCAAATCTGATCAATCTCTGAATACGTCAACATCCGCTCTTTTGAAATCTGTTTCAATTCCTTTGCCTGCTTCATGGACGGTACCATATTGTGATTACTCATATACTGAAGCAATATCTGTTGTTCTTCACTTCTCAAATATGAAACTTCAACAGCTGTATTAAAGGGAAGCTTCTTCTCGTCTGCCAGTTCTAAAAGCTCTGTGATTAACTCTGTCAGATGAATATATCGAAGAATCTGTCTGGAACTATCTCCTGTATTCTGACTGACTTCTTCCGCCGCCAACTTCTTGCCAACTTGGCAAGAAGTTAAATCAGACCGTTTCCCCTGACGCTTTAACGCCTCATATTTCATTTTATAAGCAAATGCCTTTTCGCTGATCAGCAGCTCTTCTCGTTGAATGTTGGAATCTACCATGATCACCGTCGCTTCATCATCTGTAAGATCTTTGATGATAACAGGCATTTTCTCTAATCCCGCAAGTTCACATGCTCGTTTTCGCCGATGACCAGCTACCAGCTCATAACCACCGGACTCTCTCAACCGCACAATACCAGGAACCAACACGCCATATTGTGTAATGCTTTCTGATAATTCTTCCATTTTCTTATCATCTTTTACTTGAAACGGGTGATTTGGAAATGGATAAAGGCTTCCTATTTCTATCTCGCAAATTCCATTGTTTGTTTCTTCGTTTGTTCCAAACAACGCATCAAGTGGCTGTAAGGAAATGGGAGTTGCTCTTTTTTTAGATGGCATCTTTTAGCACCTCCTCCGTCACTCTCCGATAAGCTTCTGTAGCTTTGCCTTTCGGATCATAAGAGAAAATACTCTGTCCTTCTCTGACTGCTTCCTTCATTCTTACAGAAAATGGAATATAATTATCAAAGATATGAATTTGACTTCCATATACATTTCTGAGAAGTTCCATATTATTTCTGGCATCATTTGTATGCGCATCGACCATCGTGAACAGAATCCCACCGACTTGCAACTTCGGATTAATCTGCTTACGAACCTTACCGATCGTTTTTAACAACTGCTGCAAGCCTTTGATTGGCAGGTAGGACGCTTCAACTGGAATGAGGACTTCATCTGATGCAGCCAGCGCATTGATCGTAATCATTCCCAATGATGGCATACAATCTATGATGACTGCATCATATTGATCCTTGATACCATATAAAATCTGTTTCAATACATATTCCCTGCTCATTGCATTTACCAACTGTACTTCCGTACCTGCCAGTCCAATGTTAGAACAGATAATGTCTATTCCCTCTGCCTGATGTCTGATATAACAGTCGGAAGGAATATCTTCATCTTTCATTACTGCATCCATAAGAGCTGTAAGTGTTTCATTACTGTCATCACAATCACGATATCCAAATCCTGCGGATACATCAGACTGTGGATCGGCATCTACAATCAACACTTTCATATTCTTTTGTGCTAATCCTACTGCTAAATTAGCTGTACATGCGGATTTTCCCGTTCCCCCTTTTTGGTTTACAATAGAAATAATTCTAGCCATTTTTTCATCACCTTTCAATCAATAAAAATGACCGAATCAGCTAAACAGATTTTCATCCATTACGAGCTAATTCGGTCCTGTTTTCACTATTAAATTGTAATATCACCACTTTCGTGATACAGTAAAAGCATCTCAGATAAAAGCGGAAATTTTCTTTCATCTGAATAAGGTTTTTATAAAAGATAGGCCTTTCCTTCATAAATTTGTTGATTCGTTGCAAGTTTTTTTCAGGACCAAATCGACTCAACCCCTTGTATTTACTGGGTTTCCGTTGATTTAGTCTTATTTTATCATCATCATCACCGGAACGAATCCCGCACCAGTAAAGCAGTTGAAAAGCATAGTAGGAAAGAGGTTTGTCCATCATTTCTTCTGCAAACCGCTTATATTCTTCTTTTGTCCAGAAATCCATCTCATCAGCTTTACCTTTACCAATCGTTCCAGCCTTTTTTACAGGATTTTCTCTCAGATTGTAAAAGCGTACCGCATGATTAAATATGGCTGACAGCTCTGACTGCATTGTTTTCAGATAAGTCGGCTTATATGGCTTACCGTCTGCCTGTCTCTTCTTGATCATCTCATTCTGCCATTTGATAATATCCGCAGGACTGATTTCATTCATCTTCTTGTCCTTGAAATATGGAATCAGCTTCTTCTGAAAAATGACATCCTTTGTACGCCACGTGTTAAGCTTCAGCTTAGGCTTTAAATCTTCCTCATACAGCTTGTAGAAATCTTCAAACCTCATATCCAGATTTGTTGCCTGCTGCAGCAGAAACTTCTGCTCGTATTCCAATGCCTCCTTTCTCGTCCGAAAGCCACGCTTTAGCTTTCTTTTGTTTTTACCTGTCCAATCGTTGTAGTGGAAGGAGACATACCATGTCCCCCTCGCCTCATCTTTGTATGCTGCCATATTTTCTCACCCCCTTTACATTGCAATCTGGGAATATCCATAAAATTTCTTTTCCCAGAATGCCCTCGGTATCTTGCCCGAAACGGTTACATATCCCTGATCTGCAAGCTCTTTGTTCAGTTTGCGAAGCAGTTTGTAAGCATATCCAAGTGAAATCCCCATGCTCTCTGCAACTTCT
>OHFO01000082.1_pt1 | contig 25054 bp, 19 predicted proteins | sample 1567541 | NCBI WGS metagenome assembly OHFO01 (sample SAMEA3879595, study PRJEB24766) | human gut metagenome | biome: human-associated habitat; feature: feces | place: USA | collected 1985/1987 | reverse complement strand
TGCCATAGGTTCAATAAAAAGAGTAGAACCTGTTGAAGACTGATCGTGAATGAGTCCCTGTACCTGTCCACGATATTCCGCTTTAACAGGTACACAATAGCGGTCTCCACGCATGGTAATGATTGCATCCTGCAGATAAGTGCGAAGGGAACCGTTGACCAGTGTAGTTAAAGTGGCGTGTACTTTGTCATTGATGTTATTAATGCTTCGACGAATTTGCTTCAGTGTGGAACTGGCATCATCACTGTATTCATCTTCGCCGATAATACAGCGGTCGATGACAGCGTCCCCGGAAACATACTGCGGACGGATGATATCACCTTTGGTATAGATCTTCCAGAATTCCTCATATAAATTGAATTCCGGAATAATATCGATCAGCTCCATATTTGCTTCCCAGTAGGATCCTAACGTTCCGACATCTTTCCAGTAACCGTTAAATTCATAGGCGAAAAGACGTTTTCCTCTCTCATGACAATACGGAATTATATGCTTGCCGAAATCGCATCCGCTCTGGTCTTTCATGGCATGTAATGCTTCTTTTAAAACATTCCAGCTGAAAATATAGATTCCCATGGATGCCAGGTTACTTCTCGGTTCTGCCGGTTTCTCCTCGAAATCCTGGATTTTTTTATTTTCATCTGCAATCACGATTCCAAACCTGCTTGCTTCCTCAATTGGTACCGGCATTGTTGCAATCGTCACATCTGCATGATTTTCTTTATGGAAATCGAGCATCACTTCATAATCCATCTTATAAATATGGTCGCCTGATAAGATCAGGACATATTCCGGATTATAGCTCTCCATATAATTCATATTCTGGTAGATTGCATTTGCTGTTCCACTGTACCACTCACTGTTGTTGCTCTTCTCATAAGGTGGAAGAACCGTTACACCGCCATTGTTACGGTCAAGATCCCACGGAATACCAATTCCGATATGGGTATTTAAACGTAACGGCTGATACTGTGTCAGAACACCAACAGTATCAATTCCTGAATTAATACAGTTGCTGAGTGGAAAATCGATAATGCGGTACTTCCCTCCAAACGCAACTGCCGGTTTGGCAACCTTTGCTGTAAGCACTCCAAGACGGCTGCCCTGTCCTCCAGCCAATAGCATAGCTATCATTTCTTTTCGAATCACGTCAATCACCTCTCGTCACTTTCTAGTCAATCTATTCCTTTTGGTATTTTTAATTATACCACACTTCAAATCCCATGTACATCATTTTCCACAATATTTTTTACTGATTTTACATATTTTTGACACATTGCACAAATTGATAAAATTTTATCTACAATTCGTTTTTTCTGTCGAAAAGATTTTTCCCCAAAAGAATTTGCAAATTAATTTCATACGGGTATAATGAAACAAACAGAATAATTCATAAAACAGGCAGGTATCAATAAATGTATAAAATCAATTTCAACCAGCCGCTGCACATCCATTTCATCGGAATCGGCGGCATCAGCATGAGTGGTCTTGCTGAGATACTTTTAGAAGAACATTTTGCCATCTCAGGATCCGACGCAAAAGAATCCGAACTGACCAGACATTTAGAGCACATGGGTGCCCGTATTTTTTACGGTCAGAAGGCTGAAAATCTTACCGACGGCATTGATCTTATCGTCTACACCGCTGCCATCCGGGAAGACAATCCGGAATACGCGGCCGCAAAGGAGCGCAGCATCCCAATGTTAAGCCGCGCAGAACTGCTTGGTCAGATTATGGACAATTACAACAATTCCATCGCCGTTGCCGGTACCCACGGAAAAACGACGACCACATCCATGATCAGCCAGATTCTTCTCGCAGCAAAGGCTGATCCTACCATTTCCGTCGGCGGAATCTTAAAAGCCATTGAAGGAAATATAAAAGTAGGCAAGTCCGATATTTTTGTATCCGAAGCGTGTGAATATACCAACAGTTTTCTCCATTTTTATCCACGATACAGTGTTATTTTAAACGTGGAAGCGGAACACCTTGACTTCTTTAAAGATATTCAGGACATCCGCAATTCATTCCGAAAATTTGCAGGAAATACAAAAAAAGACGGTGCGATCATTATAAACGGAGAGATTGAAAACTACACAGAGCTCACCAGCGGCTTAGATCCGCAGGTAATCACTTTCGGACTGAATGACTCCTGTGACTATTATCCTTCTGATATTACCTTTGACGAAACAGCATGCGCTTCCTTTACGGCAATGCATCACGGTACCCCGGTCATGGATGTAAAACTTCACGTTCCGGGCATGCACAACGTATCAAATGCACTTGCAGCAATCGCACTCTCGCTTGATCTTGGCATTTCAACGGATGCGATTCTTGCCGGATTATCCGCTTTCGGAGGTGCAGACCGCCGTTTCCAGTACAAAGGATGTGTGGACGGGGTTACTATCATTGATGATTACGCACATCATCCGACAGAGATCCGTGCAACATTAACCGCAGCCAAAAATTATCCACACAAGCGCCTGGTCTTGGCTTTCCAGCCACACACCTATTCCAGGACAAAAGCATTTTTAGATGATTTTGCAGATGTACTGTCCATGGCAGACGTGGTCGTTCTTGCTGATATCTATGCTGCCCGTGAGAAAAATACTTACGGCATCAGTTCGAGGGATATCCTTGCAAAATTAAAGGAAAAAGGAACAGAATGCTATTATTTTCCTTCCTTTGAAGAGATCGAGAAATTTTTACTGAAAAATTGTATAAACGGTGATCTGTTGATAACTATGGGGGCCGGAGATATCGTAAACGTGGGTGAACATCTTCTTGGTCGATAAGTTATCCACATTATCCACATTCGATTGGGGAAAACTTCAACCATCGAATGTGGATTTTTTTTGTTAACATAACACATATCCATTTTCGGATTCCGTTTTCTTTTATGTCCCTTATTTTCTGTATTCCGGCACATTTGCCATAACTTCCGTTTTTATGAATCCACTTTTTTATCCACATTATCCACATTCCCCGCAACCCTTGATTTTACAGCGTTTGTATTCAAAAATGTTCTTCTCTTTTTTCTTTTCCTATGCTATAATTTGTGGCGCAGCAAATATTTATACTTATACTTTTAGAATATTATCGAAAGAGGGTTTCCTTCATGGCTAAAATACTAATCCACAGTGACAGTGCATCTTCTGCCACGAGTGTATCGAATATTTTTATTGATGAATATATGTCTGACGCAAACGGGGAATTTGTAAAGATCTACCTGTACCTGCTGCGTCTGATGAATGCCCCGGATTCCGCTTTTTCGATTTCTTCGATTGCAGATAAATTTGAACACACGGAAAAGGATGTCAAACGCGCCCTAAGTTACTGGGAACGTATGCATCTTTTACGGTTAGAATATGATACTGAGCACAACCTGACCGGTATCTGCCTGATTGATTCTGCATCCAGGGATAAAACCGGCACAGGCGATGATTTTCCGGAAAATGAAACGGCTGCGGAAACACCTGAAGCAGACAGTGTCTCCTCTTTAGAAGACACATATCATTCCCCGGATGACGGCATTTCTTCGGTAAATACAGAATCCTTCCCTCCAAAAAGGGATTACACCCGCGATGAATTAAAACAGTTTCAGGAAAATGACCAGATTGCGGAACTTCTTTTTGTCGCGGAACGTTATCTTGGACGCCCTCTCAGCCAGACGGATATGAATACTTTTATTTATTTATATGATGAGCTTTCATTTTCATCGGATCTGATCGCATATCTGGTGGAATATTGTGTCAGCAAAAACCACACCGCTATCCGCTACATCGAAGCCACGGCGCTAAAATGGGCAGAAAGCGGCATCCGGACGGTAACCGCTGCCAAACAGGAGGCAAAGATCCACAGTCCGGCTTACTATGCGGTGATGCGCTCCTTTGGCATTACAGGAAGAAATCTGGTTCCATCCGAGACAGACTATATTGAAAAATGGCGTTCCGAATATGGTTTTTCGATCGATATCATCTGTGCGGCATGTCAGCAGACCATCCAGAGCATCCACCAGCCGAGTTTTCCTTACACTGACAAAATGCTCTCGAACTGGCGTAAATTAAACGTACATACCATGGAAGATGTAAAACGTTTAAATCTTGAACATAAAGAACGCACCAAAGCATCGGCACAGGAGGCTGCCGGTCCGAAAAACAAGTTTACAAGCATCGGGCAGCGCTCCTATGAATATGATGAGCTTGAAAAAATGTTACTGACAACCAATTCAAAACATTGATACCATAGAGTAGTGTGAAAACATTGTCTTCATACTAAAACAGGCAAAAATGGAGATTAGGATAAGAACATGCCTCTGACAAATTCACAATACGATGAGATTATACGGGCATATGATGCCCGACAGTTAAAAAATGAACATGACAGGGAAGAACGGACCCGTTATGCCTACATCAAGATCCCACGTCTCCGTGAGATCGATGATGCCATTGCGACCTGCTCCGTTGCACAGGCAAAAAAGCTCTTAGACGGTGATACCATGGCTCTTAATACCCTGAAAGAACAGATTGCCTCCTACCGCAGTGAAAAAAAGGATCTTCTGAAAAAAGCAGGGCTTTCTGCTGATTATCTGGAGACTTCTTATGAATGCCCGGATTGTAAGGACACCGGTTTTATCGACGGGAAACGCTGCCACTGTTTTACACAGGCTGCGATCGATTTAGTCTATACCCAGTCGAATTTAAAAAGCATCCTGCTCCGTGAGAATTTTTCCACATTTTCTTTTGACTATTATTCTGATAAAGACATAAATCCTGCAACCGGGTTATCATCTTTGGCAACAGCAAAAGATGCCGTTGCGAAATGTCATGATTTTATTGATCACTTTGATGATACATTTTCCAATCTGTACTTTTACGGAGATACCGGCATCGGCAAAACGTTTCTGTCAAACTGTGTTGCAAAAGAGCTGATGGATCACGGTCATTCTGTAATTTACTTTACGGCGTTCCAATTATTTGATATATTAAGCAAGGGTGTATTTGCAAAAGATGAGGAAGCGATTGCCGCAAATGAAAATATTTTTACCTGCGATCTTCTGATCATCGATGATCTCGGCACAGAGCTTACAAATTCTTTTACGACTTCCCAGTTGTTTTTGTGCTTAAACGAAAGGATCCTGCACCGGAAATCAACCATCATTTCCACAAACCTCGGATTGTCCCAGCTTACCGATCTGTATTCGGAGCGAATCTTATCAAGAATTATGGACAATTATGTTCTGATCAAATTATTCGGGGAAGATATCCGGATGCAGAAACGAAGACGCTGATGTTCTATAAACACAAAATACATTTTCTGCCTTCAATTAGAGCAATCTATTGAAATACATGTAAACAAATTTTTATGGAGGAACCATTCAATGCCAAACGATGAAAGAAACCTGGAAACCTTACCTGATGGAGCACTCGGTCTGATCCCGCTTGAGAGCTGCAAAGAGCTTGGTCTGAAAGTAGACAAGTACCTGGTCGGCTGGAGAGAAAAAAGACAGCATCAGCATGCATCTGATCTTGCCTTTAAAGATTACCGCCGCGATTCCTACATCATCTCTACCGCTGTTCCGCGTTTTGGAACCGGCGAAGCAAAAGGTGTGATCAAAGAGTCTGTCCGTGGATACGATCTGTACCTGATGGTCGATGTGACAAATTACAGCCTTACCTACTCCGTATGCGGCCATGAGAACCACATGTCACCGGATGACCACTATGCAGATTTAAAACGTATTATCGCAGCCGTTGGCGGTAAAGCAAGACGTATCACCGTCATCATTCCTTTCTTATATGAAAGCCGTCAGCACAAACGTACTTCCCGCGAATCTTTAGATTGTGCTTTAGCATTACAGGAACTGACTGCAATGGGTGTAGATAACATCATCACATTTGATGCACATGACCCGCGTGTACAGAATGCGATCCCGTTAAAAGGCTTCGAGACCGTACAGCCTGCTTACCAGTTCGTAAAAGGTATCTTACGCGAAGTAACCGACTTAAAGATCGATTCCGATCATATGATGGTAATCAGCCCGGATGAAGGTGGTACCAACCGTGCTGTATATCTTGCAAGCGTTCTCGGATTAGATGTCGGTATGTTCTATAAGAGACGTGATTACAGCCGTATCGTAGACGGACGCAACCCGATCGTTGCGCATGAGTTTTTAGGTTCCTCCGTAGAGGGAAAAGATGTTATCATCATCGATGATATGATTTCTTCCGGTGAAAGTATGATCGATGTTGCAACAGAGTTAAAGAAACGTAAAGCAAACCGTATCTTCGTCGTTGCAACTTTCGGACTCTTCACAAACGGTTTAGAGAAATTTGATCAGGCAGTTGCAGATGGAACGATCTACAAAGTCGTTACCACAAACCTTACCTATCAGACACCGGAACTCTTATCCAAACCATATTACATCAGCTGTGATATGAGCAAATACATCGCTTATATCATTGATACCTTAAACCATGATTCTTCCATCAGCGATCTGTTAAACCCGTATGACAGAATCGAACGTCTGGTATCTAAATACAAGGCAGAGCAGAAATAATTCATTCTGAAATATCAAAAAAGCCGGTACTTTTTCGTGCCGGCTTTTCTTATACAATGGAATGCATGTCTATAAACATTCTGGCATCAAAAAAAGAAACCATCATACACTTTCGTATAACGGTTTCTTCTTATCTCATTTCTATGTAAGTCCGTCTGGCAAACGCTCCTAAAACAGATCAACTCTTCCTGCAAACTTCTGGTTGATCACATAGTACGCTGCAAATTCTTCCGGTTTTAAATATACCTGAAGGCTCTTGATGGATGATGCTCTGTGACCATCTGCAACAAACTCATTTTTTGCTTTCTCAATCACATCTGCAACAATCGCTTCATTCCCCTGATACTGGATAAATACTTCCGGTTTTAATTCTTCTTTTGCTGCCTTTGCTGCTTTCTTTGCTGCTCTTGACGGTTTCTTTTCTCTTGCCGGTTTTGCTGTTTCTTTTGTCTCAGCTGCTGTATCTTTGACTGTCTCAGCCTTTGCTGCTGCTTTTTCTTCTACAGCTTCTTTGACTGCTGCTGTCTTTTCTGTTACTGCTGCTTTTACTTCAGATGCAGACTCTTTGACTGCTGTCTTCACATCCTGTGCTGCATTTTTTGCTGCCTGTAAAACATCACTGGCCTTCTCATTTGTCTTCGGCTCTGCTTCCTTTACCTGATTTGTTTTTTCTGCTTTGATTGCATTATTTTTCGCTACAGTTCCTTTTGCCATAATGAATTCCCTCCTCAACAAAACTTACTCACAAACTAAAAACTTCTCCATTGCGTCTAATGCTTCTTCTTCATCGCTTCCTTCAGCGACAATATTCACTGTCATACCCTTTGAAGGATTAAATGCCATGATTCCCATGATACTCTTTGCATTGATCCTGCGGTTATTGCTCTCAAGGATAATCTCACTGTCATAGCGGCAAGCCACCTGAACCAGTTCTGCAATTGGATTATCATGTTCTTTTGAAACATTCGAAACCACTACTTCTTTTCTGCTCATATTCATCCTCTTCCTCTTTTCAAGTACTTCTCAAAATATAACCCATTCGACTTTAATTTGCAATACGTCTCACTTAAATCTGTTAAAGTTCAACGAACTATTCTATGGAAGCACTGTTTTTTTATGCAGTTTTCTCTTTTTTTTCATGTATTTATATTGGAAATGTATCTGTAAAACCTGCCTTTTTCTGCATTTGCTTTATTTCAGATATGTGAAGAAAACATTTCCTGCTCCTTTAAACACTTCTTCTGCTTCCGTTATACTCTGTTTAAAATTGTTTCCGGATGAAGGATCAAAAATAATGACATTATTGGCATCATATCCTACCACCAGAACCGCTTCATTGCTTCCCGTCATTGCAAATACCGGATTACCGCAGCTTACATAGTAAAGGACTTCTTCCACACTGCATCCGGTCAGATCTAAAATTCTTGCATCTTTCATTGTATTGCTCAAAATATTCTTCGGTGTCTCACCGCCTGCAATCAATGCACTGACACTGATATTAATTCCTTCTTTCTCAAGCATTGCATTGATACACTGAGCAATGCTGCCGGAAGAAGCATCTTCCGCGCCGACTGCGATGTCAGAGAGTGCCGGTTTGATTGCATCTCTGGAACGTTTCCAGATATACTCCTGATCCTCGCCTACTACGACTCCCATCTTTTCATTTGCCTTTGTGATCGCACCTGCCACCTGATCTGTGGTATAAACCACATCACCTTTTACATAAACATAATATTTTCCGTTACCACCCTTATCTTCAAGTGTGAGCGTGCGATCCTGCTCTAATATGGTTTCTCTCGGAGTCAGCAGTCGTGGAGCCTTTTCCCCCACATTTTCCGGCAAGGATATTTCAAACCGGGTCTCTTTACTGTCAGAACTGCTGCTTACAATGGAAACTATTTTATTTCCATCTCCCTCCCGGTTCATGATCATATCCTGATCTGCGTCCACATATGCCGTACCATTATACTGAATACGGTTTAAGTACATAGTGTAATCTTCAATATCAACCCCGGAAACATAATATCCATTTTTTTCGTATGTCTTTAAAACGGACGGCGTATCGGATGACACATCTAAAATTTTAATCTGATACATCGGGAAGATTACATTTCCCGCAGCCTCCGTTGATACATCTGCCGCATTCGCTACGCCATATACAAAATCGTCTCCCATAAATCCAAGCGGTTTTACATACTTTCCACTGCCTTCTGTTATGGTAAATGTTTTTTCACTGGAAAAGTTGATGAGCGAAATCGTATCACTCTGTCCGTTCTGGCTGTCTTTCGTCCATGCAAAATAACGGTCGGATTCTGAAACCGCATATATTTCTTTATCCAGTCCCTTGATCAGCTCTTTCATTTCCAATGTACTAAGATCGATTCCATACACACTGCCATCGACCATCAGATATAATTCTCCGCCCTCAGTCACATACATCATCTGACCAAGTTCGGATTTCATGACCTCGTATGCCTTATCCGAAGATATGAATGCAAGCTCCTCATTTGTGTTTGAAAGACTGTCATAATGATTGACCTCAATTCCCACTTCCCCCTCATGGTTTCCGCGGTTCATATAGCCATATACGATATAATCAAGGCTTCCCGCCTCATCGATCCTGACAATTTTGATATCATGTTCCCCGTAATTTTCACGGTTGTCAATTCCTTCATATCCACGGAAACTGAACACTTTTGCGAGTGTATTCTCCGTCTCATTGTAACTCCAGAGTTCGCCCTCCTGTACAAAAGCGACCGTGGTTCCGGTCTCATTCGCCTGATACTCCACATTTCCGGAGCGTATCCCAAGCTCAATATAATTGTCAAAAAAGCTTGCATTTTCCCCGCGGAAAATCTGATTCATCCGGCGTTCAAAATTGAGCAGATACATCCGGCTGCTTGTATAGCGCACTCTGTAATATTCTTCTACATTATAATATTCACTCTCGCCACCCTCACCGATACTCGTCACAACATAATCCAGCACGATCACATTATAGGTATCCGTAATTTCTTTTATGGATGGCACCGGCGTCGTTAACTGCTCTCCGTTAAAATCTGCCCATGCAAGCTGTTTTAATGAAGAATTTAATGAAACAAACTGTAATGTTGTGTTATCGCCGGTTGTTTTTTCCATATACGTTGACAGTGTTCCCGATGTCTCACTGTTGAACGTGGTATTATGAAACTCTTTTACAAATTTCAGGGATTCGTCTACATGCGCATTTGGCATTTCCACAATCCTTGTATAATAATAAATGACATCATTTCCGCTCTCTAAATTAATAAGAAGTAAATACTCTTCTCCCTCCTGAAGCAGATTCTGGATTTCAAGTTCTGCTTTGATCGTACCTTTTTTCTCATCATAGGAATTGACATCTGCATTGGCGATCAGTCTCTCCCCATCAAGGCTTCGTATTTCATACGAGATCGCATCCACGCTTGTCTCGTATGTCTGGATCGTAACCGGAAGTTTTCTGTCTTTTCCAATCGGTGTGATCGTATCGCGCATACTCGCAGCATTCATCTTTGTACGATATCCATATAATTCATTGACTTCCTGCTCACTGCTCTCTAATGTGATGACCGGTAATGTGGCATTTTTCATTTCTGTTGTCAGATCTTCATTGACATGATTTGTCATCATACTAAATACTCCGACTGCCACAAAAAAAATGACGGTCAGTACGACTGCCTTAATTGCACCTTTCTGCACGATATTGTCTCCTTACTCTATGTGAATGAAATATCATTTTCCCTGTTAAAACCGCCATCTTTGTAATTTCTTCTGAAACCCGAAAAAAAGCGACAGATATATTGTATGCATTTTTTTTCAAATCCGCAATGCCTATCACTGATTCTTTTTGAAATTTTAAGAAAGAGAATTAAAAAACGGGCAGTGTACCTATGACCTGCCCATTTTCTGTAACATTTGTTTTACCACCAGCGTCTGCATCTTCTGTGCCTGCAGCGCCGTCTGTACATCTCATTATTTAATAATACCCCGATCAGGCTCCGCATATCATCACGTCCTCCAGGGGGCGGTGGAGGCGGCATCCCGGGTCCCGGTGGAGGTGGGGGCGGCATCCCGGGTCCCGGCGGTGGATTCATTCCGCCCCAGTACTGTTCTGCCTCAACATTCTTTTCTTCCCCTGTCACATTGCGGTAGATCCGCTCTGCCACCTGTTCTAACATCAGGCGGTCCGGATACTCGTCAAACATCAGGCTCCCCTCATACTCCATCTTGTCGCACTCATCTTCCACATAAGAAAGGATTGTCTTCACCTCTTTCGGATAAAGCTCCTTCATGCGTTCCATATCTTTTTCATATTCCATTTCCGTCAGATACAGATTCTGCATCGGATAGCTCATATAAAAAGGCATTTTCGGCACATCCATCTGCATACGGAAAAACTGTTCCTGATTATAGTCCACACATTGCTCCTGTCGCTAACATCTCTATATCATATGCGTGAGGAATACTTTTGTGCGGGTTCCATTATGCGTTAGAATTATTCAAACAAAATATTTTTGTATTTCGTATAACCTTCTTTTTTCATCTGCACGGATGCCTCTTTTTTGTCCCCTTCATGCGTAAACTCATACACATTATAAGCACCGTCACGGTAGGCAAAATCCGCTCCGTTATCCTGATAATGCAGATAAGTTCCATTGCCCGGATACATGCGCATTTTCAAGGTATCATACGGCTTTTCACCGACGTACTGTGCCAGTTCATAAGTTGGGATCATGCCTCCCTCTTTTACGAACATCGGACAGGTATCAAGCGGTGCGTCTACCATATAATACTGTCTGCCCTGATATGGTTTCTTTGTCTCATAATCATACCAGACACCTTCCGGAAGATATACGATCTTTTTCGTCTCTCCCTGCTCTAAAACAGGTGCAGCTAAAAGATTTTCTCCGACTAAAAATTCACCGTTTAAGTTCCAGACTTCCGGATCATTCTCATAATGTAAAACCAGAGGACGCATAATCGGCAGTCCGGTCAGTTCACATTCGCGGAACAGATCATACAGGTATGGAAGTAACTGATATCTTAATTCCACAAATTTGCGGTAGATGCGGATCGTCTCCTCATCAAACTGCCATGGCTCCTGGAATGTACTTCCCATGGAAGAATGGTTACGGAACAGTGGGGAAAATGCACCAACCTGAACCCAGCGGCACATTAACTCCGGTGTACAGTCTGCACCAAATCCGCCGACATCCGTTCCCGCAAATGCAATTCCGCTCAGATTGCAGAGCTGTGGAACCGCCATTCTAAGATGTGCCCAGAGGCTCTGGTTATCTCCGGTCCATACGGTAGAGTATTTCTGTGTTCCTGCATAACATGCTCTTGTGATCACGAACGGTCTTCTTCCATCGGCTTCCTTTAATCCTTCATAAGTTGCCTTTGACATCAGATGTCCATAAACATTATGCATTGCCGCATGATCTGTCTTTTGATCCTCGTCCGTAAAAACGACATCCTGTGGAAGTTCTCCACGGAAACTTGCAGGCTCATTCATATCATTCCATGTTCCTCGCACACCAAGATCCACTAAGAATTTCTGATTTTCTGCCCACCATTTTCTTACATCCGGCTTTCCAAAATCAGGATATACCGCTTCGCCCGGCCATACTTCATTGACGTATACTTCCCCTTCCGGTGTTTTTGCAAAATAATCATTCGCGATTCCCTCATCATACTTTGCATATCCCGGATCTAATTTCACACCCGGATCAATGATGCAGACAACCTTAAAACCATCCTCTGCGATCTCTTTTATGATTGCACCCGGTGCTCCAAACCCCTTTTCATTCCAGGTAAATACGCGGTACCCATCCATATAATCGATATCAAAATGGATCGTATCACATGGAATCTGCAGTTCTCTGTATTTGTGTGCCACACGTCTGATATCATCAGCTGACATATAGCCCCATCTTGACTGATGATGTCCTAATGTCCAAAGCTGCGGCAGAGGGGTTCTTCCGGTCAGATAAGTATAGCCTTCCACAATATCCGTCATTTTTTCCCCGGAAATAAAATAATAATCGAGATTTCCGTTCTCTGCACTGTAATAATAGCAGGCGCTGTTCTCTTTTCCCAAATTGACATGTGATCTGTAAGTGTTGTCAAAGAACATTCCAAATACGCCCGCATCTTTTAATGTGATCAAAAACGGAATGGATTTATACAATGCCTTAAAATCGTCCGTGTGTGCCTGTGGCAGATCGGAATTCCAGTTTTCATATTCATAATTTCTTTTATTTAAAACGCCTGTTTTATCTCCGAGTCCATAGAACTTTTCATCCCCGCTCATCTGCTTTACGACCATAACAGGATCTTCTTTTTCACCCTCCGCAGATACGGCATGTCCCTCAGACTCTAACGTTGCAAGTGCTTCATCGCTTAATTTCTTTTTTTTCTTTCGCTCTCCCCTGAAATCTGCACATAAAAGTGTACCGTCTTTTTTATAAAAATCGATCAAAAAATCATCGTATACTTTGGCTGTCAGCTTATCTGTTTTAATCTGTACTGCTCCGCCTTCCTCAGAGACATCTACGGTAACCGGAAGTCTTTTATCTCCCTCGATTGCTTTTGAACGGTGGTCTTTCGACTGGTACGGAACAAATACATTCATGATCGTGTCCGTGACTGCCGTGACATACGCCGTTCCATGTTCAAATTCAAATTCTACTGTACTTCCATTGGTCTGATAAGAAAGTTTTTTTCCTAACATATGCTTCTCCATTTCTATTTTTACATTTTTGCAATGTCCTGTAATTCCTGTAACAGTTCAAGATCCGACTGCTGCACCTTCATGTTCGTCGTGATCGGTTCCTCACCCGGTTTTGTCACGGTAATCTCAATGATTGTTCCCTCCGTGATGCCGGTGGGAAATACTGCGTTTAGAAATGCAGCAAATTTCGGGTGATTTGCCGTGAATTTATTTTTTGCATTCATGATCTTCATTATTGATGCCGGATTTATCATCGCTTTTCTCCTTTTCCTGTGTGGGGGTGGTTATATTACTTTAGTACGGTTATTATACTATAAGATGGATGGTTTGTCCCGAAAATTTGCGAAATTTATTTTCACAAATTTGGTGGAAAAGGTGTATCGGTGTGTTGTGAATGGCAGATTCCCCGGCACCTTAGGAAAGCACCGGAAATCTGCATACATTCTATTCTACTAAATACTCTCTTCAATTTTGTTTTTGTGCGTTTTCGACGAACTGCATATCTACCAGTTCATCGTACTGATAGGTACCCTGATATACATCGGATGCAATGGATACTTCCATATCATTTTTTACCGCCTCCGGTGTGATGATTCCATCGACACTCCAGAGTCCATCTTTATAGGCACGGTCGATCGCTGCTTCAATGTCTTCGGTCGGTGTGGTTGGAAATTCCTTTCCGGCAGTGCGGACCGCAGTTTTTTTATCCTGTGCAGCAGAAAGCGATTTTAACATTGCATTGACAAAGTGCTGTACTGTCTCCGGGTCATTCCGGATAGTTGACTGTGACACACTGAGTACGGAGTAAGCGTAGTCTCCAAGATCTGTAAACTGGTAAAATGCATCCGTCCATACACCTGATTTCATACCGTCAACGATCTGTGGTTCCGCTGCCCAGGAGATATCTGCCTGACCGCTCTGTACCACGGCAACTGAGGTGGACATATCTGCCGGTTCCACCATCACTACATCCTTATCCGGATCAAGTCCAATTGACAGTAAAAGATAGCGCACACACAGATTCGGGCTGCCGCCAAATCTGCCGGAGTTGATCTTTTTTCCTTTGAAATACTGTGCAAGTTCTTCATCTGTATTTCCTGTGTATTCCTCGCCAACTGCCGCACACAGATACACATTAGCGCGGTTCACACAGTTGCAGACAGCAATCACCGGATCTGGGCAGTTCCCGGATGCATTCGGAATTGCATTTGAATCCACTCCACCGATTACTCCCCACGCATCCCCGCTCATCACCGACGTCACATGCGAGCCGCCCGTAGCCTGGATCACCTCCACATCAAGGCCTTCCTCCGCAAAAAATCCCTCCTGCTGCCCGATATAAAGTGGAAGATACCCGATCGAATGTAACGGCTCCGCAATCACGATTTTTTTGAGTTCCACACTCTCCTGCTGCGTTTTTCTTCCACTGCATGCTGTCGCAAATAAACTTGCTGCAAATACAACGTAAGCCAAACAACTGAACAATTTTCTCTTTAACATTTTCCTTTTAAACATTTCGACCCATTTTCACTTTTTAATATAATATGGACTCAGGTGCCCAAAGGTGTATCACAACATAGCGGCTGGTGTCCTCCTCACGCCTTACGATAAATCGCCAGATGTTCCGTCATCCATTTTTCCAGTTCCACCACCGCAAAATACATCACCATCGCAAGCAGCGACAGAACGATCACACCAACCCACACTAACGTGGTATCCAGAATAGTTCCCGCATAAATGACCATTCTGCCAAGTCCGTGCCCCGATGCGATAAATTCGCCGACGATTGCTCCCGCAAGCGCCAGTGAAATATTGATTCGGAGGCTTCCAAGCATCCACGGAAGCACTGCCGGAACCACGACTTTTCCAAACACCTGCCATCTGGCAGCCCCCAGAGAATAAAGTAAGGTTTCCATCGACTCATCCACATTCTCCACCCCGCTGACCGTTGCAAGCGCACAGGATATTACCGTCATTAAAAATGCCAGCATCACTTTAGATGAAAAACCGATTCCAAACAGTACAATTAAAATTGGTGCAAGTGCCAGTTTCGGAATTGCATTAAACATCACAAGATACGGCTCAAAAATCTTTGCAAACGTCTTTGACCACCAGAAGGACAATCCTAAAACTGCGCCGCCCAATGTTCCCGCTAAAAAACCGCCGATCGTCGACATCGAGGTAAAGTAGATATCATATGCAAGATTTTTCTCTTTCCACTGTACGATCGCAGTCTGTGCGATCAGGGACGGTGAGCTCCAGTAATAGTCATCGATCCACCCCAGACGTGCACTTACCTCCCAAAACAGCAGGATGGCGACCCCAAGCAGGATACGTCCTGCCCTTATCCCTTTTTTCTGTTTTCTCCGGTGTTTTTCTTCCCGCCTGTCTGCCTGCATCGCCAAAACGGATTTAGGTTCATAATACTCCACCTCATACGCTTCTTTTTTCATCACTCATCCCTCCCATCAAGTGCTGTTTCAGATCCCAGAAATCCGTCTCCAGCATATCTTCCTGTTTTCTTGGCCGTTTCAAATGAACGGTAATTTTTTCTTTCACATACCCCGGACGACCGGAAAATACATAGATGATATCTGACAGATAAATTGCCTCATCCATATCATGTGTCACAAATAAAACCGTCTTATGAAAATCTTCCCAGATCTCTAACAGCCAGTTCTGCATAGACTGTCTCGTCTGCGCATCCAATGCACCAAACGGTTCATCTAACAGGATAATTTCCCTGTCATACAAAAGTGTGCGGAGGAGCGCCGCTCTCTGCCTCATTCCACCGGACAGCTCGCACGGATAATTTTTCTCAAATCCCGAAAGTCCGTACTTTTCCATCAGTGGCAGTGCCTGTTTTCTCGCTTCCCGCTTCGGCACGCCCTTTATCTCAAGTCCCAAAATAATATTGTCGATGATCGTACGCCACGGGAGAAGCATATCTTTTTGCAGCATATATCCAACGTAACCTTTTTCCCCTAAAATGCTTTTTTCTCCAATCGTAATATCTCCCGATGTCGGCGGCAGAAGTCCCGCCACAATATTAAATAACGTCGACTTCCCACACCCGCTCGGCCCAATGATCGACACAAATTTTCCATGCGGTATCAAAATATCGACCGGACGGAGAACCTGACGCATCTCTCCATTATTATAAAAACTTTTTGTAATGCCCGAAATTTTTATATCATGAAGCGATGCTTCATGATCGTGATCTACACTCGCTTCGCTCGGCAGTCTTTTTATATCATAAGCCATACTGACAGCTTCTTTAATCTATTCTTATTCTAATATATTCCGGTCTGGTACACTTTGACATATCGTTCTGAAAACAAGAAAATCCGGAAACAAAGATTTCTCTCCATTTCCGGATTTCTGTCAAACATATTTTATTTTACGCGCAGAATCTCTCCTGCTTACAGCATTTTCTTTTTCTTAAAATAAATGATCTCTCCCGCAATGATGCAGATGCTGACTACAATAACGACCGGATACGCATATTTCCATCCGAACTCCGGCATATTTGGAAAGTTCATGCCATACCATCCGGCAATCAGGGTCAGTGGGAGAAATATCGTCGTTACTACCGTTAAGATACTCATGACCTTATTCTGCTGTACATCGATCAGTGACTGGTATAACTCACGGATCTGTACTAAATATTCCCGCAAGAGTTCCACATGATCATGCAGGCGTTCCACACGGTTTGCATAAAGCTGCCAGAGCGATCGCTCCTTGTCTGTCAGTATCTGTCCGAAATCACTCTGCATGGCATCTGCCAGATTGACAAGCTGCTCATAATATGCATGATATGCCGAAAAACGTTTCCTGTACTGCAGAATGATCTCATAGAAATGCTCCGGGATCTTTTTTAAAAGCTCTTCCTCAATGGAGGCTAATTTTTCCTCCTGCTGCTGCAGATAGATCACATCATCCTCGATCAGCATCTCAAAAATCATAACGAGGAACTGATGCATGCTGCACTCTGTGGGTATAATTTTTTCCAGCCTTCCAAGACACGTCTTTAGGAAACTGCCATCCTCGATCAACAGCAGTTCTTCGCCTCTCAGATAAAATCCAAATACGATATACGTCACTCTGCCCTTTAGGGCACGCGGTATCTTCATCGTCCCAAACAGGCAGTCCCCGTAACTTTCTGCCTTGCAGTACTGTACCGGATTCATGCTGCGGAACAAATTCCGTTTATGTGGATACGCACCCTCTAATTCCTTAAACTCAGACAATTCCATCAGACAGATTTTCTTTTCACTGTTTAGATAATATTCCTGCATATTTTATTTTACCAATTTTGCGATCACTTTCACCAGATCCTCGATATTGGCACCGGAAGTATTGATGCACAGGTCATAATTTAACTTCTCGCCCCAGGTCTGTCCGGTAAAGAACTGATAATATTTGGAACGTCTCTTATCCACATCCTGAATATGACGTCTCAGCTCTTTGTCTGTAAAATGTTCCTGCTCCGGTGCACGCTTTCTGCATCGCTCCATGCGCGATTCCATATCTGCATAAATAAACAGGCGCAGCGGCTTTTTGTCGCGCAGGATATAATCTGCACTTCTTCCGACGATCACACAGTCTGAATTCTCCGCGAGTTCCTGTACTAACAGGCTCTGTTCTCTGTAAATCGCATTGTTCTGTTCCATCACAGGATCCGCGCCCATATAAAAAGTTCTTCCGATCGTAATCGGCATCAGGGCAGTCGGACCATTTTCCATTACATGCTGCACATAACCTTCTGCAAGTTCGGTTCTCTTTGCAATCTCTGTTATAATCTCGTTATCATAATAGGCAATTCCAAGTTCATCGGAAAGTCTCTTTCCAACCTCTCGTCCGCCACTGCCAAATTCACGTCCGATTGTTATAATTTTTCCCATATGTATCATCTCCTGATTCATCATTTTCTATAAGTAAACTATAGCACTTTCCCGCGTTAACGTCCAATTCTATTTTCTAATCAACACTCTTTAACGACTCTGTCATACTGATCGCATCAATTTTCTTTCGCATCAGCCGGTCCACAAACCAGGTAAACACCAGAGTCAGCACCACACTATATACAAAGCTGATCGGTTTTACATGTACATCAAAGGCCACCATATCCACGACAATCTGGCTCATGACAAACCGGTGCAAAAATACACCGAGCACAAGCCCTGCAAGTGCGCCGAGAAATGTCAGAATCGTATTTTCCCGGAACACATATGCGGCTGTCTCATTTTCGTAAAACCCGAGCACCTCGATCGTTGCGATCTCGCACACACGCTCCGTAATATTAATATTTGTCAGGTTATATAAAACGATAAAAGCAAGTCCCGCTGCACACAAAATAATGACCACAACGATCAGATCCATACTGCCCATCATGCCAGAAAAACGTTCCATGTCATCCTGTGAAATATTGACCGCTGCCACATCCGACATTGCCATCAGGGATGTTCCAAGCAGATGTGCATCTGTGCCCTCAGAAACACACACAAATGCGTTTTTGTATTCCGGTTCCGTTTTCATCTGTTCTTCATAAGTATCCGCAGACAAATAGACATAATTATATACAAAATTTTCACACAGCCCGCTTACCGTCACGGATATGGTTTTCATGTCGGAATCCTGCAGCGTCACGGTATCTCCGGTCTTTATCCCAAGTTCATCTGCCACTTTTGCGGAAATAACCGCCTCTCCCTTTTTCGGGAATGTGATCGGTACTCCTTTTTCCGTATGCAAATTGACAAACGGCGTCATATCCGAATCCGGATCTGCAATGATAAGGCTGACGGATTTTGTCTTTTCACTGCCAACTAAATCCATGCTCTTTTCTGCCACAAACACAGATTTTTCCACACCGTCCTGTTCTTTGCTTTCCAGTTCACTTTTTTGCTCCGGTGTGACGGACGATGAATAAGTCACACCGATATCATAGGTCTGGATCTGTGTATACTGCTGCGTCACAATTCCCGTCACAGAATCCCTCACCCCAAATCCGGTCACCAAAAGTGCGCTGCATCCGCTGATGCCTGCGACCATCATGAAAAACCGCTTTTTATACCGGAAAATATTCCGCATGGAAACCTTCTGCAAAAATTTAAGCCTCTTCCATACAAACGGTATATATTCAAGGAATACACGTTTCCCGGCTTTCGGTGTTTTCGGACGCATCAGCTCTGCCGCAACCTCCGTCAGTTCGCGGCGGACAGACACAAAGGTTGTACCGATAGAACAAAGCAGTGATACGATCACGGAAATGACTGCTAATTTCCAGTCAAACACATAAACCAGGGAATCCATCTTATAGAGCATGCCGTATGCATACCAGATCACTTTCGGGAATAAAAATGTCCCAAGTGCAAATCCGGCCACACATCCGGTCAGCGCCGCGGAGCCGGAATAAAACATATATTTTGCCATAATGGTATGTTCACTGTAGCCGAGTGCCTTTAACACACCGATCTGTGTCCGCTGTTCCTCCACCATACGGTTCATCGTCGTCACACACACAAGTGCCGCTACCAGAAAGAAGAAGATCGGAAATACATCGGCAACTCCGTCCACGATACCGGAATCGCTCTCAAAGCAGACATACCCAACATTGGTATCGCGTCCGAGCACATAGGTATCAGGATCTTTTAATTCCTTTAAAGTTTTCTCGCCATCACTGATCTTTTTCTCCGCTTTTTCTATTTCCTCATTGTAAGTTGAAAGTCCGTCCTCATATTCCTTTTTCCCATCTTCATACTGCGTTTTCGCATCGGATAATTCTGCTTCCTTTTCTGCTATCTGTGTTTTGGACTCTTCCAACTGTTTTTTCGCTTTTGCAATGGCGCTCTTTCCGCTCTCGATCTGCTTTTGGGCTTCCGCGATCTGCGCTCTTCCATCTGCAATCTGTGCCTTTGCATCTGCAATCTGTGATCCTGCATCCGCTAATGCATCTCCCGAAGAAAAACTGCCTGCCGCACCATTTCCCTGATCTCCATTTTCGGAAAAAAGCCCCTCAGAAATTCCGTTCAATGCTTTCTGGATCTGTCCGACTCCCTGCGCATAACCGATTCCAAGTGCAACTTCCGCCTGATCTAACTGTGTCTCTTTCTCCTGAATCGCCTTTTCTGCTTCCGTCAGTTCTGCCTCTTTTTTTTCTAATTCATCCGGGGCATATTCCAATTTTTTCTTTGCATCTGCAAGCTGCTTTTCGCCGTCTTCGATCTGGCTTTTTGCATCTTCTAATTGTTTTTTTGCATCATCAAGCTGGCTCTTTGTCTCCTCTTTTTTCTCTGCAAGCTGTTTTTTTCCATCTGCAAGTTTTGTCTCTGCCTCCGAACGCACTGTCTGATAACGCTCTGCTGCAAGATCCTCCGTCAGTGCTTCCCACGCATCCTGTTTTTGTTCTATGTAAGCATCATATTCTTCACTGTACAAAGGAAAATCGCAGGCAAATTTCACATAAACTTCCGTATAATAATCGTCTGCAAATCCTTCCGGCAAAAGATAGACAAATCCGCTCACCCTGCCATTGCCAAGCGACGTACTTCCGCGTTCAAACTGCGAATACAGAGGAGACTGCACGATTCCGGTGATCTTATACTCGCGGTTTGAAAAATGTTCCAGATCGTCCTCGTCATTGCCGTCGGACAATTTGATCGTTTTTCCAATCATGGATGCGCCGTAAAGATTAGAGTCCACCACACACTCCCCTGCATTTTCCGGCAATTCGCCGTCCACAAGCACCAGCCGGTTAACATCCTCTGTGATGCTGTGCATTTTTAGCACGCGCTCTTTGCCGCCGCTCTCACAGATAATGTCAAACGTGACTGCTCCCTCTGCCGCTTTTACATCTTTTTGTTTTTTTATGGTCTCTACTTCATCCTCGGAAAAACCGACCGTGGAGATCAGGCGGTAGTCGTAAAGAGCTGTCTTATCAAAATAACGCTGCGCCGTTTTTAACATGGCAGGCTGTGTGACCTTCAGTCCTGCAAAAAATCCGACACCCAATGCAACGATCGCCAGGATAGCGAGAAAACGGCCGAGACTTTCCTTTATTTCCCTGAATGTTGATTTCCAAATCATTGATCTCATAACCGTCTACCACTCTATATCTGCAATGTCTACAATGTGTTCATTTTTTTCCATGGAAACGACTGTGCCGCTCTTTACCGTGATGATGCGGTCCGCCATCGCTGTAAGTGCCTGGTTATGCGTGATGACCACGACTGTTTTTCCATTTTCGCGGCAGGTGTCCTGCAATAATTTTAAAACCGCTTTTCCGGTATTATAATCGAGAGCTCCGGTTGGCTCATCGCAGAGCAGAAGTTTCGGGTTTTTTGCAAGCGCACGCGCGATCGCGACACGCTGCTGTTCTCCACCGGAAAGCTGTGCCGGGAAATTTGACAGACGGTCTTTTAACCCGACTTCCTCAAGCACTGTCGGCGCCGGAAGCGGATCTTTACAGATCTGCGCCGCAAGCTCTACATTTTCAAGTGCTGTCAGGTTCTGCACGAGATTGTAAAACTGGAACACAAATCCGATGTCGAAACGCCGGTATGAGGTGAGCTGTTTTTTGTCATAGTTTGAGATTTCCTGTCCGTCTAAGAATACCTGTCCGTTGGTTAAGGTATCCATTCCTCCTAATATATTTAAAATCGTCGTTTTGCCGGCACCGGATGCACCGACGATGACGCAGAATTCTCCTTTTTCGATCTCAAAATTGACGTCATGGAGGGCGGTGATGTCGAGTTCGCCGGTGTGGTAGATTTTGCCGACGTTGGAAAATGTTACGAATGATGGCATGGGTGGTGTCCTCTCTTGTGGGGTGTAGAAGCGATAAGGTTTTGTTGGCGGGCCTGCCTGCGGAACTTTACCGTTTCTGTATCTTTGTTGTTCGGTATTGTGTATTGTTGCTATAGCAAGTGTAGACCGTCAGGGATTATTTTGCAAATAAAATGTTTCTAAAAAATCCGGCAGTTCCTTCGATACATCATCCGCAAATCCGCTGACGATCATGGAGTCCAGCCCGTCGATCGGCGGTCCCCAGTCCGGGATCTGCATCTGTCTGTAAATCTGCAGTGATTTCATCCGGAACTCACGCATCCACACCGGATCATCCTTTTCGTCCGAGATTTTTTGCACAATGTCCCCGGTCAGACCTGCCTGCATAAAAAGAACGCCAAAAGCCATCCCTGACCTTTCGCGTTCTTTCCATGAGATAGAGGAGAAACTAAACTATAATGTGAGTAAATTCCTTATTTTACATTAAACGCACCCATTCCCGGATACACTGCTGCATTTCCAAGTTCTTCCTCTATGCGGAGAAGCTGGTTGTATTTTGCAACACGCTCAGTTCTGCTCGGTGCACCGGTCTTGATCTGGCAGGTATTTAATGCCACTGCAAGATCTGCAATCGTTGTGTCTTCCGTCTCGCCGGAACGGTGGGAAGAAATTGCCGTATAACCTGCTTTGTGAGCCATCTTGATTGCCTCTAAAGTCTCGGATACGGAACCAATCTGATTTAACTTGATCAAAATGGCATTGCCGCAGCCGTTGTCGATACCTTTTTTCAGGCGCTCCGTATTGGTTACAAACAAATCGTCTCCGACAAGCTGTACCTTATCACCAAGTTCTTTGGTCAGAAGTTTCCAGCCTTCCCAGTCTTCCTCGTCAAGTGCATCCTCGATGGAAATGATCGGGTATTTTTCAACCAGTTTCTTCCAGTGTTCGATCAGCTCTGCGGAAGTAAACTCGGTGCCTGCCTTCGGAAGTTTGTAGAATCCTTTTCCTTTTTCGCTCTTCCACTCAGAGGAAGCTGCATCCATGGCGATCCGGAAATCTCTGCCCGGCTCATATCCTGCGTTTTTCACAGCATCTAATATGTACTGGATTGCTTCTTCATCGGATGCAAGATCCGGTGCAAAACCACCCTCATCACCAACAGAGGTTGCAAGTCCCTTGCTCTTTAACAGAGCTGCAAGCGCATGGAACACCTCTGCACACCAGCGGAGTGCCTCTTTAAAACTCGGTGCACCGACCGGCATGATCATGAACTCCTGCACATCTACTGTGTTTGCCGCATGAGCACCACCATTTAAAATATTCATCATTGGAACCGGCAGACGGTTGCCTAAGATGCCGCCTAAGAAACGGTAAAGTGGAATATCCAGTGAGATGGAAGCTGCGCGTGCCGCTGCAATCGACACTGCTAAGATCGCATTTGCTCCCAGTTTTGATTTATCCTTTGTTCCGTCCGCTGCGATCATTGCTGCATCCACTGCATAAATGTCGCTGGCATCCATTCCGACGATCGCATCGTTGATCATTGTATTAATATTTTCAACTGCCTTGGTAACACCTTTGCCAAGATATCTTGACTTATCGCCGTCGCGAAGCTCTAATGCCTCAAATTCTCCGGTCGACGCACCGCTTGGTGCCATTCCCCTTCCAATGGTACCGTCCACTAAATATACTTCAGCTTCCACGGTAGGATTACCTCTGGAGTCTAAAATCTCCCTTCCAATTACTTTTTCAATCTCTAAATAATTCATTCCCGCTGTCTCCTTTTTCTTCGTTTGCAGACAATCCCACCGGAGCAGGAAAGGTAGCAACTTTCCGGTTCCGGAGTCTGCATGATTTACACTATTGTTAGTTTTGTCTAACTATCGTTCAGTATACCGAACATCAATCAAAAAAACAAGAAGAAAAATTGAGACTCTTTCTCACTTTCTCTTCTTGTTTTCTCTGATGATTCAACTTTCCCCACTTCATCAGCTTCCCTTAATTTTAAATCTTGCCGCACAATCTCCCTGTTTTCTGTTACAGATCTCCGCGATCACTTTTACCCAATCATCCGGATAAACCGCAAGCAGTTCTTCGTGCTGCAGATCCAGTTCATGCAGGATCGGTCCTGCAAAATGTTTTTTGTAACGCGCACGATATTTTTCACCCATTTTAAGGGCATATAAAATATGTATCTGCGTTCCGGACGGGTCGATCTGATCCGGCAGCGGTGTAATGAGGTCTGAGTAAAACTGATTTTCGACGCTTCTTTTTGTAATATGGCTCATATCGACATCCGGCGTCTTTATCATATCCATAAACGCTCTGATATAGCCATTGTCCTCCGCCAGCATCTTGTCCATTTTCTTTTTCATGAAAGGAATTTTCATCTCACCATTCGCGATAAACGGATAAAAAACCGGCATCATCAGTTTCGTCATCAGCTTTGCCAAAAACTTTCCCGACTGGTCTAAATCGGAACCACCTAAAATACCATACTCCATGTGGATATTTCCGCGTGCTGCAAGCAGTCCGACAAAAGAACCGCCCAGTGAACAGCCATATGCGGCACAGATATGTCCGCCAAATTCTTTCTTTATATACTGTTCAATTTTTTCCGTTTCCTCCGTCATCGTCGGAAACTCTGTCTGTTCCGTCTCATCAAACCCGTCATAGGAAACGCATGCCACCCTAAAATATTCTTCCAACGGCTCTATTACTTTTCCAAAATTGCCCTTCCAGTGACAACAGGTCCCGGGGAAAAGAAAAATAACCGGTTTTTCTTTCTCACCAAAACAATATACTTTCATAGGATTCCACCTTCTTTAAAATGCTTCTCATTTGTTAGTTGCTTCTAACTATTTTTATGATAGCACTTGTATCGGGTGGTGTAAAGTCATTCTGTTTTGGAGTGATTCTTCTGTAATCTGGCATGATATAGTCTTTGGCGCACAGCTTGA
>OHFO01000034.1_pt1 | contig 37737 bp, 19 predicted proteins | sample 1567541 | NCBI WGS metagenome assembly OHFO01 (sample SAMEA3879595, study PRJEB24766) | human gut metagenome | biome: human-associated habitat; feature: feces | place: USA | collected 1985/1987 | reverse complement strand
CTTTCAGGGATTGCCAAAGTCAGATAAGATGGAATTAATAATTCAAAAGGCAACTGAACTAGGAGTAAAAACTATAGTTCCGGTAATTACAAAAAGGACAGTAATAAAATTAAAAGATAAAGATAAACAAAATAAAGTAGATAGGTGGCGAAAAATTGCAGAAGTAGCTGCAAAACAATCTGGACGAGATATAATTCCTACAATAGAAAATATAATAAATATAGCTGATATAAAATTTGATGAGTTTGATAAAATTTTTGTCCTATATGAAAACGAAGAAAAGATAAGTATAAAAGACGAAATAGAACAATTAAAGAATGATAATAAAGAAGAATTAAATATTGGTATTGTAATTGGTCCAGAAGGTGGATTTGCAGAAAGTGAAATAGAACAATTAAGATTAAATCAGAATGTATCTGTAGTTACATTAGGAAAAAGAATTCTAAGAACAGAAACAGTAGCATTAGTAGTAAGTGGAATATTAATGTATGAATTAGGAGATTTAAATTAAGGAGTGTTAAATATGTCTAAGAAGAATAAAAAATCAAAGAAAAATCAACCAAAAACTAAGAAAACAACTAATACTACAAAAGAAGTAATGCAAGAGAATAAAGAAGAAATAATAGAAGATGTAGCAAATACAGCAGAACAAAAAGAAGAAAAAACTGTAGAAACTAAAAAAGAAGAAAAGAATAAAAAAGAGGAAATAGTAAAAGAAGATACTAAAGAAACAGACAAAACTGAGAATGTAGAAGAAAAAAAGAAAGAAAACAAAAGATTTATCTAACCTAATAAGTTTACGATTGAAACCAAACAGATTCAATAATTTGATATAACATCAACCTTTAAAAACAAATAGTGAGTTAATAAAGAAGCAAAAATGAAAAACATGAAGAAAAATCCAAAACAAAACAGGGAAAGCAGCCTTATGCGTAGTCCCCTTATTTTAGGATTGTCAATGGTCCTATGCATACCGGTTGCCTATTCGCATGCAAAGTCAAGTAACATAGTGAACAATGAATCGGTTCAATCGATCCTGCAAGGACGTACTATCAAAGGTCAAATTATTGATGAGAACAATGAACCTTTAATTGGAGTATCCGTCACTGTAAAAGGCGCAAATACTATAGGAACCATCACTGACTTTGACGGAAATTATACATTGGATGTACCCGCAGGAAAAAACAGTCTTGAAATATCTTATATAGGATATAAAACCCAAGAAATAACCATTGGCAAAAACACACAATTGAATATCAAAATGCAGCCTGATACTCAAACATTGGATGAAGTGGTAGTGGTAGGATACGGCACTGTAAAAAAGAGAGATTTGACTGGAGCTGTTGCTTCCGTAAAAAGTGAGGATATTGTCCGAATGCCAACCAGCAATGTACTAGAAGCTATTCAAGGACAGGTGGCAGGTTTGGATATCACTCGCAGTAGTGGAGAAGCCGGTTCCGGAGTGAACATGACCCTACGTGGCACACGCTCCATCAATGGTGACAATAGCCCGTTATTCATCATTGACGGCATGGAAGGCTCTTACGATGAATTGAATCCGAATGATATCGCTTCTATTGAAGTACTGAAAGATGCCTCCTCTACAGCTGTTTATGGTGCTGCCGGAGCAAATGGAGTTATCATCATCACCACCAAAACTCCTAAAAAAGATAAATTCTCCATCGATCTGGATGCCTACTATGGTTGGAATGTCATCTCCAGCTTCCCCGAAGTAAATCGTGGAGAGGATTACATTAACTTCCGCAGAGAAGCACAAAGAACGGTAGGTGCCTGGAACAGCCCGGCCGATGACGGGAATCTTTTTCCCAGCTATATGCAAAAATATATAGACAACAATCAATGGGTGGACTGGTTTGATTTAGCTTCACAAACCGGTATCACCAATAGCTACAATCTAAGCACATCTTATTCTAATGACCGGGTCACCTCTTATTTTTCTTTAGGATATTACAATTTGGAAGGATTATTGAAAGGAGACGAACTGGAACGCTACTCGGCACGTGCCAAAATAGATTTTAAAGCCAATGAAATGGTAAAATACGGACTAAACCTATATGCCATGTATTCTGAAAATGACAAGCGTTACAGCCGTATATGGAACCGTATTCTCTGTATGCCACCATTGGGTACTCCTTATGATGAAGACGGCAATCTGGTAGACTACCCGTTGGGAGACGGCAACATGAATCCTTTGGCGGATATGGGAGAAGACCAATATGTAAATAATGTGAAGACATTGAGCGTAGCCCCACAGATTTATGTAGAATTGACTCCACTAAAAGGACTTTCATTCAAAAGTCTGTTAGGCGGATATTTCCGGAATGTGAAAGAAAGTAAGTATACCGGCACAAAATCATATCAGGGACTAGAAAGCGGACTAGTTCAGGCCACTATCCCAAACACCTTCACTTATAATTATAAATGGCAGAATATTCTGACTTATAACTTCAAAATAAAAGAGGATCACGATTTCACAATAACCGGAGTCACTGAATGGTCAAAAGACCAAAAAGAAAAAGCGACCGCCACTGCCAACAAATTTGATACGGATTCTTATCTATACCATAATTTAGGTGCTGCAACCGGTACACCCACAGTTTCTTCTTCTTATGTAGGTAGCCAAAAAATGTCCTATGTCGCCCGTATCAACTATAGCTATAAAGGACGTTACCTATTGACATTAAGCAGCCGCTGGGACGGTTCATCCATCTTGGCAGATGGAAACAAGTGGGATATGTTCCCCGCAGGAGCTATTGCCTGGCGCATTAGTGATGAACCCTTCATGCAGAATGTAAAAGCTGTTTCCAATCTGAAATTACGCGCCAGTTACGGTGTCACCGGTAATGCCGGTGCTTCAGAATACGCCACATTAGATTACAGCCGCACAGGCATTATCGGATTTCAAGATGTAGGAGTCCCTTATAGCGGTTATTCCCAATCCATCGCCAACAAGAGTCTGGGATGGGAAAAATCTTATATGACAGATCTGGGATTCGACTTGGGATTATTCAGTGACAGACTGAACGTGGCGTTCGACTGGTACCGGACAGATACTAAAGATATTTTATTCGAGAAAAACCTGCCCTATGCAACGGGAGGTTATGGCTCCTCTCCTTTCAAAATATGGTCTAATGTAGGCGAAACACGTAATACAGGTGTGGAATTAAGCATTACCAGCCGTAACTTTGTCGGACCTAAATTCCAATGGAGCACCACACTGGCATTCTCAACCAACAAGGAAGAAGTGATAAAAACAACCAGCGAAGGCCCGCTTCAGTTCGGAGACTACTACCTGATTCCCGGTGAGGCAATCAAAACTTATTACGGATACAAGTATGCCGGAATATGGGGTACAGCCGAAGCAGAAGAAGCAGCCAAGTACAGTCAGAAACCCGGACAAGTCCATATCGCAGAAAATGGTACTCCCGATTACAAACTGAATGCGGATGACTATTATGTTCTAGGAAGCGCTACACCGAAATGGTCGGGCAGTTTACTTAATAATTTCAATTATAAGAATTTCGACCTAAGCATTTTGTTGATTGCCCGGTGGGACTGGACAATCCCTTACGGTCTGACCGGATGGTATCGTACAGACGGTCTGACGCCTTCACCTACTGTATGTGACTACTGGACTCCTGAAAATCAAAGTGCCCGCTATCCCCGTCCGGATGCAAGTATTACAAACGGACAGGACCCGTATCAACAATGGGCTAATTATTTTGATGGTTCCTACTTGAAAGTAAAAACTATTTCACTAGGTTATACATTTCCCAAAAAATGGTTGGATGCCGTAAAGATTAACAAAATGCGTATATATTTTACCGCAAACAATCCGTTCATTTTTACAAAGTGTGACTACTTACAAAACTATGATCCCGAAAAGGGAGGAAATGATGACGACGCACCGTTGTCTAAACAATACGTATTTGGCGTTAATATCTCATTCTAAAAACTTATACTGATGAAAAAACATAAATTACTCTCTATATCAGCCGTAATCATGATGTTGTCTGTCTACGGCTGTAGCCTGGATGAATTTAATCCCTCCGGCATCTCTACAGAACAAGAATGGTCTACCCCGGCAGGCTATGAAAAGAAAGTGAACGACTGTTACTTTGACCTGGTCCGCATAGTTTATGGTCAGGCAGAAGACACCTATCTAATGGTTGCAGAAGGTGGAACAGACATTTGGCAAGATACGAATCCCGATGGTACCAACGGTAACTGGAGCAAACTACTCCGTTATGAAGATTACGGTGCTTCCAACGGTATGTTGAATGAAGGATATGCGGGTTTCTATGGTATATTGAGTGCATGTAATGCAGCTGTCCATTATGCCGACAAAGTGGAAGGTCTAAGCGAAACAAGAATCAACGAGTTGGTCAGCGAAGCAAGGTTTATCCGTGCCCATGCCTTATATAATATTGTAGAGCAATGGGGAGGTAAATACCTGCCATTGGAGCCTATGAACAGTCCTATTTCCGTTCTTCCTTGCAGTTCGGTTAATGATTTTTATAAAGTAATTCTGGAAGATCTGGAATTCGCCATGAAAAATCTTCCTATCACACAGGAAGTAAAAGGGCACGTGACACGTGCAGCCGCTTATCATTTATATGCCAAAGCCTGCCTCACCTTCTCGACCTACACAGATGGTTTAGGCAATACTACTGCCTTGACGGAAAGCGAAAGTAAAGCCTATCTGGAAAAAGCGAAGACAGCGGCAGATTATCTGATTCAAAATGCAGGCTCACTGGGGGTCAAGCTCTATGATAACGTAGAAGCTGTATTTGATGAGAACAATAACAAAAATAATGAAGAAGCACTGTTTATTGTCTGCCACTCTACCATTACGGCTTATAATCCTCGTGGAAACTATTTCAACCGTGTATGGAAACACTCCGAAGCATACAATAACAATACCTCAGGTATCTATCTTTCGGGCATGACACCCAGTTACGCCACAAATATCAACGGATACGAAGTTCCCAAACTGGCTAAAGGTAACTGCTATATGGAACCAAGCAAGTATATGCTTGATCTATATGGAGAGAAAGACGGTCGCTATAAAGCTTTCTTCAAAGACACTTATTATGTGAATAACGCTACGAACAGTACCAAGAACGGATATACATGGAACGAAGCCGATGCACAAAGATACGGTCTATCCACCAGCAGGGTCGGTAATTCTGCCTATGATATCACTTTAGGAGATACGGCTGTCTATTTATCTCGTAAGACCTATACACAAGCCGAAAGAAACGCTTGCCGCTATGCCATTTTCAACTTGGAAGACAACTATGCCGACACAAAAAGTCCTCTGAAGTTTTTCCCAAGTCTGAAGAAAGCAGATTGTCCTAGCCTATATGCCGGTTCAAATGCCTCCAAACCTTATTCCTCAGCAGACTGTATTGTTTATCGTTTAGGAGAAACCTACTTGCTATCAGCCGAAATTGACTGGAGATTAGGCAACAACCAAAGTGCTGCCGAAAGACTGAACATACTTCGGAACCGTGCCTGTAAAGGACATGACCATAGTATGGATATCACAGCTTCGGAAGTTACCCAAGATTTCTTGTTGGATGAATATGCGCGTGAAATGATAGGTGAATGGAACCGTTGGATGACCTTGAAAAGATTCCGTGCTTTCGAGAGCCGTATCACAAAAGCTAACCCGCAAATCACAAAATTCGATAAGAACATTCACTATTTACGCCCCATTCCCACAGCCGAATTATTGCTGATTGATAATGCTAATGAATATCAGAATCCGGGATATTAACCGGTAATGGCAAATATCATTAATAAAAAGACAGCTTGGATAAAATTCACTATCCAAGCTGCTTTTTTAAGAGGGATACTTCACTTACTGAACCATCCCCCTTCTGACCTTAAATTATTCACAAAAGGACTACCGCAAATAAGCAAACAATAATTATCAGCTTTCTTTTTGAACGAACCTATATTACTTAAAATTCAAATATTGCCGGTTTCCCGATACCCCATTCTGTTTTGCAGGACAGAAACGGAAGGAGAACGACATACGTTCAGCCGGAATCAAATAAGGCTGATGAGGATAAGCCCCCCAACTGGTATCACCACCCACTCCCATCTGTTTCAGGTCAATGTTCCATGTCACCATATCCTTGAACTGGATATCAGATAAATGACGCTGCGATTTACGAAGACCTGGCTCATCTAAATCTTCTGTAGGGAACAGATAAGCACTGGTGCTGACATAAGGCTGTCCGACAACCATCAATCCCTGTCCGGCGGTATCTGTCAGGCTCATCCAACGGACTTCAGTCTTATTACCGTTTTCCTGCGGACGGTCATACGGGAAATACTGATCGGCCACACTTCCCTTGTACAGACCTACATAAGAAGAAGTATTCCGGTCTATATAATTCTCATGAGGACCACGTCCCAGCCATTCCATCTGACTAAACTGCTTGTTCAGTGTAATACTAACCCCCATCCGAGGCAATAAAGGCAATGTATCGTTACCCGGAATGAAAGTACAGTTCACATCCAAATACCCTTTTCCCGAAAAATGATAGGTAACGATAAAATCAGACTCTCCTACAGGCAACTTATAATGAGAAACAACCTCATAAACTTCTTTACCCAACGCCTTTTGTTTCATGGACAACAGTTTTGCCTGACGCCCCGCATCACGCCACGGACGCAAGGTTTTATTCATGCCATTTCCCATATCATTATCCGTCACAGGACGCCAGAAATTAGGACGTAAAGCTTCTTTTATCAGTTCCGTACTTCCCTCTTTATAAGAAGTCAAAGCACCGGTTTCCTTATCAAAACCTACGCTCAGATTACCGGCTGTAAGTGTCAACAACGAAGCCGCATCATCTGCTATCACCGGTGAAGACTGAACCTCAGCAACAAACGGCTGATAAAATGGAAGACTCACCTGGGCATCAGCCAGTTTTGTTCCGGCTTTCAGCAGACCATCCTCATTTTTCAAACTGGCATAGAAATTCAAGAAATACTCCACACCGGGTTTTACCTGTATGGCTGGAAAAGAAGTCTTGAACTTACCCGTCTGCTGAGGAGCCAGGGATACATTATCAATAGTTCCGGTAGCCAAAAGTTCACCATTCCCCTCCAGCTTCCAAGTAAAATTGAAATCACTTAAATCCGTAAAGAAGTACTTGTTACGTAACTCTACCCATCCCTCATGATAATCCAATAAAGAGAATGCTATATTTTGATATACTTTTTTCACTTCATGGATATGCGGCTTCAAGGTACGGTCGGCGGCAATCAGACCGTTCATACAGAAATTGGCAGAACTTGGAGTACCTTTCGGAGCCAGGTCACCTCCGTATGCCCAATAGAATTTTCCATCCGGCGTCTTTGCATACAAGCCCTGATCTACCCAGTCCCAGATATGTCCGCCCTGTAAAGAGGGATATTTCTCTATCACATCCCAATAATCCTGAAGATTTCCTTCACTGTTGCCCATAGCATGGGCATATTCACATAGAATCAGCGGTTTGGACGGAAGATAGAGAGAATGATTGATCAATACATCTATCTTTTTATACATTGGACAGAAAATATCGGTATAAGGTCCCTTTATTCCGTCTTCCGAATGCACGGGACGCTGTGAACGGTCATTGGCATGTACCCATTTATAGGTAGCCGCGAAGTTACATCCCTCACCGGTTTCATTACCCAATGACCAGATAATGACACAAGGATGGTTTTTGTCACGCTCGAACATACGTTCCGTGCGGTCTATGAAAGCTTTCTCCCATTCGGGCTGGTTAGCTAGGCATTGATCGGGCTTATATCCCATGCCATGGCTCTCGATATTGGCCTCATCAACCACATACATACCATAAATATCACATAATTCATACCAGCGGGGATCGTTGGGATAATGAGAGGTTCGTACACTGTTGATATTATTCTCTTTCATCAATTGAATATCACGCAGCATGGATGCCTCATCTACCACATGACCGTTATAAGGATCGTGTTCGTGTCGGTTTACTCCTTTTATATAGACCGGCTTGCCATTTATCAGCAATTGAGCATGTTTGATTTCGGATTTACGGAAACCGACGTATTGGGAAATATATTGTTCCGGTTTGCCATTTACACGCAAAGCAATCAGCAATCTATACAGATTCGGTTTCTCTGCACTCCATAACAAAGGTTCTCTCACTTCCTTTTTAAAATGAAGTTCCCGATCGGCAGCATTCCAACGCTTACGCTCATTGTAGATACTTTTGCCTGCTTTGTCCAACAGGCTTACTTCCACTTCAGCCCCTTTTATTTTACCTTCTCCTGCTTTGCCCAACTCTACAAAAAGATGAAAGTCAGCATTCTTGTATTCCCCGTCAAGATCGGTAACCACTTCATAGTCACGCACATGAGTTGCGGATCGGGCATACACATAAACATCACGCTGTATGCCGGCAAAACGCCAGTAATCCTGATCTTCCAGATAGTATCCGTCACTGAACTTGAAAACCTGTACGGCTATTTCATTCTCCCCTTGTTTTACATACGGCGTAATATCAAACTCCGAAGGTGTTTTGGAATCCTGAGAGTAACCTACTTTTTCACCATTCACCCACACATAAAAAGCAGAAGCCACTCCTCCGAAATAAAGAATAATCTGACGTTTATTCCAATGGGCAGGAATAGTAAAAGTACGTCTATAAGAGCCAACCGGGCTGTTTTCCACTGCAATCAATGGTGGATTCTTCTTTATACCATACCCACTGCCTACATAAAAAGGATAGCCGAACCCTTGAAGCTCCCAATTGGAAGGAACTTTAATATCATCCCAACCTGAAACATCATATCCTTTTTGGAAGAAGTCCATCGGTCGTTCATCCGAACGGGGTACAAAATGAAATTTCCATGTTCCGTTCAAGGATTGGAAGTAAGGAGATTGTGATTTATCACCCTGCAATGCCAATTCTTTAGTGGGGTATCCCATAAAATTAGCCGCCGAAGGCAGACGATTGATATGAAGCACATCAAAATTCTCCCAATCATTATCCGAACGGGGGTATTTGTTTCTACGCACTTCTACATTGTCTGTGCTCGTTTCGTTAGCGCTCCTGTTTACCGGAGCACCGTCATATTGGGATTGTGCCATACCTGCCAACGACAAAGATATGGCAATCCCTGTCAATATAGAACGAATTTTCATCATAAATATATCTTTTAATAAATTCGGAGTATCCGCATACTGATTTTTACTTCCACTATCATTGATCCAACAACAATCGCAAAATCAAAGCAGAAGACCAACCAAAGTTGGGTGCATTCAACACTTCACCTGTCAGTGGATTGTAGTTTTCATGAATCGGTCCGTCGGTCATCAGTCCTTGAGCATGTGCCATGAACTTGCGAGTCAGCAAGTCGGCTTCCTCCACATATCCGTAGCGCTTCAATCCGGTTATACCAAAATATACCTGGTTAAACCAAACCGGACCACGCCAATAACCGAAAGTAGGACGCAATGCAGGATGACTTACATCAAGAGTACCTAGCGGCAGGTAAGAGTTGAAATGTTTTTCATCCATCATGATGTTCTTCACACTCTCGGCTTGTTCCGGGGTAGCAATACCTGCCCACAAAGGCAACCACCCCTCAGCCCCCATCACCTTGACAGATGTACGGTCATTCAAACGAATATCATAAAAGAAACCACTCTCGCTGTCATACATTTTAGTCTGTACATACAGCTTGATTACCTCAGCCTCCTTAGCCAACTGTTCAGAAAGCTCTTGCTTTCCCAAGATAGAAGCCATTTCCGAAAGTGTCAGTTTATCTACATAAAGGAAGGAATTCAAACAAATATTCTCCTGATCCATCGACCAAGCTTTCTCCATCTCATTCTTTAGCATCCGGGTGTCATCAAAACGCACACCGTTATCCATGCCGCTCTCCCAAGCCGCCGCAATCAGTGTACCATCAGTAGAACCATATTCGCAAATGCCATTGTGATCGTGGTCACGCTCAGCATACCACCATTGATGGAACCTATACAATTTATCAAATATTTCGTCCAAGAACGCTTTGTCTCCTGTAACCTTATAGACATTCATGGCTCCCCATGATGCTATAGGAGGTTTGGAGTCGCGCCAATTGTTACGTACCTTATTATAACCGATAAAATCAGGAACCATACCATTCTCTGCTTGATAATCGAACAAAGAAAGCATTTCACTCTTGGCCCCCTCAGGATTGTAGTACACATTACCCGATGCAATTTGCCAAGCATCCCACGACCAACATCCACCGATGAATCCTATATAAGAAGGGAAACTACAACCATGGAAGATATCACCAGCCGGAGTACGCCAATTGGAGTTTAACGTCATCAATGCTTTCACAGCAATGTTCCTGTAAGCGTTTTCTTTCATATAAGGACTGTCGGCAGATAGTACCCGTTGAAGTCCCTGATTCCAACGCTGCGCATTGTCGGCAAAACATTGATCAAAAGGTATGGACTTTATTGCAACATATTCCTTGTCTGTTTCTTCGCCTTTCAAGGTCAGTGTCTGGCTGTATTCCGAAGTATAACTTTTGCCGGATTGCAGCAAATAGTCACTCTTCTCAACAACTCGCAAACTGTCGTTCCCCACAGTCATCACTTCATCGGCTGTATGGAAAAGCACGGTAGCCGTCACTTCGTCTACCGGCGGTTCGTTACGCAGTGTGATAATCTGGCGATTGGTTCCCCAACGGCGACCGTAGAACGGACAATGGAACCGGACGCCCTTATCCACCTTAGAGGCAATAGTATTCTCTTCGAAAACACCGCCACTCCAAGTCAGCGACACATTCAAAGGTGTGTCACTAAGATTCGTAATAACAGAACGTACAAAAGCAGTGCGTGAAGTGGCAAAACACAACTCAGTAGTGAATTCCAACTGCGCATCTTTAAAATGTTGTATCAACTTTCCGGGTAGATACTTGGCAGTCTGCATATTGCGAACCAAGTCGTACTTTTCACCATTGACCACCAACGTAGGCTGTGCCAACGTTTGGGCAATCCATCCTCTTCCATGCATCGTCATAGGGCCGATGAAGGCACCCGCAAATGCCCTGCTTTGATTTACTGGCAACGCATAGCCACTCCATGCACCCAGATCAGAGAACAAATTGAGATCCCCATCTACAGATTGTTCCGGTACATTTTTCACATTCAACAAATTGGGAAAATCTTCCTGTGTCGTAAACAGGGACTTTTCTGGCTGTGTAGCGACCGGGGTACATGCCCCCAGCCAAAGAATGCTACACATTCCATATATAGGAAATAAATGTTTCATAAACGGTTCTTCCAAAATTATACAAACAAGATTACTTGCTATAGTTCGGATTCTGCTCCCAATCAGGATTCAACAGAAATTCACTATGAGGAATAGGAAACAACTGGTGCTTGGTATCTACATAATTCTCAACAAATGGTTTATTGTGAGCTTTCAGCGTTTCTTCTACAATACCCCAGCGAACCAAGTCATACCAGCGTGAACCTTCCAATGCCAACTCGCAAGGACGTTCTTTGTCTTGCAGATGTTTCAAGACTTCGGCTTTACCCATGGTAAGCGGCAATGCCGGTACATTGACACGTGCACGAACCTTATTTATTATGTTAATGGCCTCTGTTGTTTCACCCTTGTCATTTAGACATTCTGCATAAAGCAACAATACATCGGCATAACGGATAACGGAAACATTAAAGAAACTATAGTCCCAATAATCACTCATACCCTCGGTATAAGTAACATATTTGTGCCAGAAGATTTCTCCTTCTTTGTGGTAATCCTTAAAGGATTTTCCATTCTCATAATAAAAGGGACGACACTCGGGATCGTCAAAAATAAGCGTATGAAGTGCACGGTCGCTAGACTTACCGTCTATAGTCTTATCAGCCAATAACGTCTGACACATCCAGTCCGTAGGATAAGCTTCTTCATATGCATCCAGTCCAGCCATAGGTCCCAAATGAACAGTAAACAAGTTATATTCATACTGTCCGCCTGAACGGTCTCCGGTAAACTGGATCTCAAAAAGAGACTCTTTATTGTTCTTGTGCATACCGTCAAAATTATCAGCCCAATTCTCCATCAAGCCAAAAAGACTTCCTTCTTTATCAATGATCTTCTTGAATTCAACTTCGGCTTTACTCAATTCTTTGCGGAACATATAGAACTTACCCAAAAGAGCCGCTGCCGTATAACGCGTGACACGTCCTTTTTCACTTTCCTCATAACTTTCGGGAAGGTCGCTCTGTACTTCTTTCAGTTCGGTCTCAATCAGACTTACCAATTCTCCCGGATTGGCCTGTGGCGGATAGAACTCTTCATCCGTACCTACCAATGCCTCCTTATAAATAGGAACTCTCTCACCAAAGTTCACATACAAACGATAATAAAAGTAAGCACGCAAAAAACGAGCTTCGGCTATGGACTGCTTCTTCAAGGCATTGAGTGATTCCGAGTCACCAGGTACAGTGGGAATGTTGGTCAAACATTGATTGGCATAGTTAATACCTTTATACAAATTAGTCCACTCCGTCTTGACTACGGAGTTAGTGGGTTCCACATTGAATGATGAAATATTCATCCAACTCGTCACATCATCCCTGTGGGTAATCTCATCACTTCTGTATCCGTCTATTACTATGTAGCGTTCAAACGGTATCGCCCAAGATGCATTCGGCTGCAAAGCTCCGTATACACTAGTCAATCCTTTCATAATATCCCCTTCACTCTTCCAGAAAATACTAGGTGATAAAGCATTGGGATTAGAGTCTTCATCCAAGAAATCAGTGCAAGAGGAAAAAGACATTCCGCTCAGAAGAGCTGCATATAATAATATGTTTTTGAATTTCATAATCTTCGTATTAAATTTAATTAGAAACCGAATTTAAGACCCATCATAAAGTCACGACTCAAAGGAATGGCTGCATAGTCATATCCCATCTGTCCGACTGAAGAACCGGTTGAAGGATCATAGCCTTTGTAGTTGGTAATAGTGAACAAACGGGTAGCGCCTACATAAATACGCAAGTTACTCAAGCCCATTTTCTTACAATATTTAACCGGCAGATTATAACCTATCTGCAAATTATTCAGACGCAGATAGTCACCATTCTCTACAAAACGAGTAGAAGTACGAGAGTTCTTATTAGGATCACCAGACACGGCACGTGGAATATCAGTATCAGGATTTTCAGGTGTCCAAGCATTCAAGGCATTCTTACCATAGTTGAACACATGGTCCATACGCTCCAACTGATATTTAGTATAGTTATAACGCTTAGCACCAAAGTCACCGTAGAAATTGGCTACCAAGTCAAAGTCTTTATAAGCCAAGTTAATGTTGAATCCCAATGACACCTTCGGTGTACCACTACCCACTTTCACGCGGTCGTTTGTATCAAGCATACCATCTCCATTCTGATCTATGAAACGGATATCACCCGGTTTAGCCACAGGTTGCAGAGGCTGCCAGTTGCCGTTTTGGTCCTTATAGCCATGAGCTGTGTTCCATTCGTCCACTTCCGCTTGATTTTGGAAAATTCCGGCAGTTTGATATACCCAGAATTCACCTATTTCACCACCTACATAAGTACGCAGAGCACCGTACTCATAGAGATAATCAGGATTGGCCATAGATTTCAACACACTCTTATAGTGAGATAAATTCAAATCCAAATCGTACTTCAAACCTCCGGCTTTGCCATGATAAATAGCTTGCATTTCAAAACCGGTTGTGCGCAACTTACCATCGTTCACCAAGATAGAAGAATTATAACCGGTAGCCAAACTGATGTTACGGCTAGACAGCATATCACTGGTATTCTTAATATAAGCCTCCGCAGAAAGCTCCAGTTTATTGTTCCATAAACTAATGTCTACACCGATATTCTTATACACCGTCGTTTCCCACTTGATGTTACTGGATGGAAAAGCTGTAATGGCATATCCCATGGAAGTTTCACGACCATCAAAAGGATAGTTCAATGCATGATTATTATAGCTCAAAGTAGGAATATATCGATAAAGACCTATGTTCTGATTACCTAAAGCACCGTAACTTAAACGAAATTTGAACATGGAAACAGTTTCTTTCAAATTTTCCCAAAATGGTTCATTAGCAATGTTCCAACCCAATGATACAGAAGGGAAGAAACCCCACTTGTTGCCTTTCGCAAAGCGTGAAGAGCCATCATAACGGAAAGAAGCCATAATCATATAGCGCATCATATAGTTGTAGTTCACACGGCCAAAGAGAGAGCGGAGAGCACTGCGAGTCTTAGTACCACCTACAGAATAGTTACTTTTAGCATGTCCCATCAAGCTCATACTATTATTCTCAAAATCAGAACCGGAAGCACTAAGATCTTCATACTTATTTTCTTCCTGAGAAAGTCCCAATAAAAGAGAAAGATTGTGTTTTTCAGCAATGGTCTTGTCATAATTAGCTGTCAATTCCAACAAATCGTTGGTAGTCTGCGAACGTGATTCAGACAAACTAGCCATCGTATTCCGTTTGGCCGCTCCAATCTCGTAGGTAGGTTTGAAAAGACGAGATTTGCCAAAGTACATATTGCGGCTAGCATTGAATTTCACGATAAGCCCTTTAATCGGCTCGTACTGCAAATAACCGGAAGCTGCGATATAATCGTTAGAGCTTGTATTATCAATCAATTTATTGAAAGCAACCTGATTACCGGCGTCAGACATGCCCATACCAGAGATGGCACCACCATAACCGCCATCATTGTTCTCATCATAAAGGAACGCTAACGGCTCCATATTCGTCACCTGATAAATGGAGGAGAAACCCGAATTGGATTCCAAATCGGCCGACCAACGACTATAACTTACCGATTCACCCATTTTAAACTTACCACGGGTAACATCAGAGTTCAAACGGAAACCGAACTTTTCATCTCCGGTAGCAATAGTCACACCGTCCGTCTTACTATAGAAAGCAGAAAGAGACACATTGGAATTAGCACTACCTGCCGTATAACCAATGTTATATTTTTGTGTAAAACCACGTTGATAATACTCTTTCTGCCAATCAGTATCAGCAAACTGACTCGGGTCTCTCTCGTACTCGCTGATATATTTAGGCCAGCGGCTTTCATCCGTACCTGCATTTATTAATGCCATCTTACGTACTTTAATAAACTCAGCTGAATTACAAACTTCCAGACGCTTCGGCACGGCACTCAATCCCCAATAACCGGAAAAAGTAATCTTCGGAGCTGAATTCATCGTACCACGATGTGTTTCAATCAAAATAACACCAGCTGCCGAACGTGAACCATAGATAGCGGCAGTAGCAGCATCTTTCAATACGGAAATCGATTTAATATCTTCAGGATTAAGATAAGACATATTACCCGGGACACCATCGATAATCACCAGTGGACCGTTACTTTCGCTGTTCTCGCCATCATCATCTTTCCAAGAAGTCACACCGCGCACCTGCAAAGTGGCAGAAGAACCAGCAGCACCGCTGCCAAAGTTTACCGACAAACCTGGAGCCATACCTTGCAATGCCATCTCTGCATTTGCAGTAGGAATCTTAGACAATTTATCACCCGATACTGATGTTACCGAACCTGAAACATCAGACTTTTTCTGTGTACCATAACCAATTACAACCACCTCATCCAAAGTCTTGGTATCTTCTATTAATACGATTTTTATAGTAGACTGATTACCTATTTTCACAGTCTTTGTGGTATAACCTACATAAGAAACAATCAATTCAGTTCCCTTGCCGATAGATAAAGTAAAACGACCATCCAAATCAGTAATCGTACCGTTTGTAGTACCTTTTTCCAATACACTGGCACCAATGATAGGTTCACCCTGCTCATCGGCTACAATACCATTTATAGATTTCTGTTGTTTCACAGCTTCTACTTCGGAAGCCGCCTGCTTATATAATACAATATGACGATTTTCTATTTTATAATCGATACCTGATTTCGAAAACAACTGATCTAAAATCTGGTTTATCGTTTTATTTTCTACTTTAATGGATACTTTTCTATTGACATTGATTTGATTCAGATTATAGGTAAAATAGAATTCCCCTTTTTTCTCAATAGCATTAATCACATCATGCACCGTAGTATTTTCCATATCCAAAGACATCTTCACATTCTGTGAATAAGCGACACCTGCCCAACACGGGATAGTTCCCAATAATAGAAAAAGAACAAAGAATTTCATAATTAACAATGTTTTTCGTAGCCATAGTGATTTTTGCTCACCCAATGGTGTGCATTTCATAATATTATCCATACATTTGTAATTGATTAGTTTGTAATAAATTATAAGGTTACTCATTAATCCGGGTCGAAAGATGGTGGTGCGTCTTCGACCCTTCATTTTTTTGCAAGGGTTTTACTTCATAGGCATCCGTTGTTTTTCAAAGTTTCACATACTGTTATTTTTTATATAGGTATACCGTTTTCTTTTCAATTCTATAATCCACCCGTCTGGTTTCTTTCAGCAATTCCATCGCCTGGGCTATGGTCAAGTCTTTCCTAAAATGGCAAGTGAAATATTCTTCAACCAGCGAACTATCCATAATCCTGATTTTCACATCATACCGACGTTCTATAACCTTTGCCATTTCTTTCAAAGTCTTATTGTCGAATCTCAGGTCACCAGTAGTCCAACTATCCACATTTGCCTGCGCCGAACTCCTTATTAACACCAAGCCGTCACTAACGGTGTAATATACCTGGTCATTGGGTGACATCCTTTCCTTACTTCTGTCATCTAAGGTTGACACTTCTACCGAACCTTCTTTCAAAGTAATCCAACTCGGTTCATCCAAATAGGCTTTTGCATTAAATTTTGTACCCAACACCCTGATATTCAACATCGGCAATTTCACCGTAAACGGACATTTGGGATTATGTGCCACCTCAAAATAGCCCTCTCCTTCCAATGTGACCGTTCTATATTTTTCCGAAAACTTAGCCGGATAAGAAAAACGGCTCTCAGCGTTCAGCCAAACTGTTGTCCCATCACTCAGCAATAAAGAAACCCGTTGGCCTTTCGGAACCACTACCGTATTGTATGCTTCCGGTTCCTCTTTCGTGATATAGAACAAGTTTGTTGCAAAAAGACAAACAGTAACCAACACAGCCGCATACTTCCACCATTCCCCGATGGTGAATCTCTGTACCGGTTTCTCTCTTTTCTCTGCCTGCTTACTCAAGCCAAGCTGTCCGCTCAGTTGCCGATAAGCTTCATCCATACGTCCTTTATCCGAAAAACGCATTTCAGTTTTCAGACCCCAGATTTGCTCCAGCTCAAATAAACGCTGACGGCTATCTTTCTCCTTCAACCACTCTAAAACCTCTTTTTCTTCGGTTGCAGTACAATGCTTATTAATATATCGAATTAAAATATCGTCCTTCATTTACTTTCTTTATTGTCTTTCATTATTAAGACAATTAACCAAGAAAGAACTACGGGGTTAAAAAGAAGAAAAAATGCTTTTTTTTGCATTTTATTTTTTGCAGACTCCAGAAAAAGCCTGCATGAAAGTATTAACGAAGCAAAAACAACAGGCAGAACAATACCTCCTTCAAATCCTCTCTCAAGAATTTTGTGGCTTTCTGTACATGTTCTTCCACCGTACGGGATGAAATATGCATAGCCTCCGCTATCTCTTTATAAGTCATCTCTTTAAAATAAGACAATTCGAAAGCCTGACGACATTTAGGAGGTAATTTAGAGATGGAAGCTTCCAACAATTTCCGGATGTCACGCTCAACCACCTCATTCCACAATTCATTGGCATCCGATCCTGCCAGCTGAAAGGCCATGCGTTCTTCCGCCAAACGCACCTCCTCCTCATGCCCCAGCACAACAGCTTGGTGCTTCAGATAATTCAGGCAATTATTCTGTGTACATTTATAGAGGAAAGAATGAATGGCATTAGGTGTCAAGGTAGACTTCTGTTCCCAATACATGACAAAAACACTTTGTACAATATCTTCAGCAATATGTTCAGGCACAAAACGGCAAGCTACAGACATCAGACGAGGATAGAAAAGATTAAAAAGAAGACGAAACTCCGCCTCGTCTCCTTTTTGTACTTTATTTATATCTATAGAAATTGTTTGCATCTCCACCTCCAATCCAAAGTTAACAGATGCAAAGCTAATTTATTTTTCCAACTCCTGCAAACTTTCCATTTTCTTTGTTTCCAGGAACTCATAGATACCACAGAGATGTTCTTTTACCTTTTTATTCCCAAATTCATACACTTTCGTCACTAATCCGTCCAAAAAGTCACGGTCATGAGACACAACAATCAATGTGCCGTCAAAGTCCACCAAAGCTTGTTTCAGGATATCTTTGGTTTTCATATCCAAGTGATTAGTAGGCTCATCTAAAATCAACAGATTCACCGGTTCCAACAATAGTTTGATCATGGCAAGACGAGTACGTTCTCCACCACTGAGCACTTTCACCTTCTTCATGGAAGCTTCGGGGCCGCCAAACATAAATGCACCCAACAAGTCTCGTATTTTATTACGGATCTCCCCTTTCGCCACATCATCTATCGTTTGAAAAACCGTGAGGTTCTCGTCCAATAAAGAGGCTTGATTCTGAGCAAAATAACCAATCTGCACATTGTGTCCCAGCGTTAAAGTCCCTTCATGCTCTATCTCACGCATGATACACTTTACCAAAGTAGACTTACCTTCACCATTCTTGCCCACAAAAGCCACTTTATCCCCTCTCTCGATGGTCAATGAGACATCCTTGAAAACTACATGGTCACCATAGGTCTTTCCCACCCTGTCCATAATGACCGGGTAATTTCCACTTCGTGGAGAAGGCGGGAATTTCAACCGCAATGCTGAGGTATCTTCTTCGTCCACTTCAACCAATTCTAATTTCTCAAGCATCTTCACACGGCTCTGCACTTGCAAAGTTTTACTATAAGTTCCTTTGAACCGTTCTATGAAATCCTTGGTTTCCTGTATCATCTTCTGCTGTTCCTCATATTGCTTCATCTGTTGCTCGCGTCGTTCTTTACGCAATATCAGATATTGGGAATAGTTCACTTTATAATCATAGATGCGCCCCATCGTCACTTCAATGGTACGGGTTGTGATATTATCTACAAATTTACGGTCGTGGCTGATGACAATTACCGCTTTGGCACTATTGACCAAGAAATCCTCCAACCACTGGATGGATTCAATATCAAGATGGTTGGTGGGCTCATCCAACAATAATACATCCGGATTCTGGAGCAATAATTTAGCTAACTCAATACGCATACGCCAGCCACCGCTGAAATCACTGGTAGGGCGATTGAAGTCCTCACGCATAAAACCAAGTCCCAGCAAAGCCTTTTCCACATCTTCTTCAAAATGGGTAAGATCAATGGAATAAAACTTCTCACTCATGGCAGAAACTTTCTCGATTAACTCCATATATGAATCACTTTCATAATCGGTACGCGTTTCAAGTTCCTTATTTATGGCTTCTATTTCTGCCTCCATAACATGAAGATGCGAGAATGCCTGAGAAGCTTCCTCGAATACAGTACGCCCATCCTCTGTCATCAGATGCTGGGGAAGATAAGCTATCACACAATCCTTAGGAGCCGACACCTTTCCACGACTAGGTTGCCGTACACCAGCCAAAATCTTTAATAAGGTAGACTTACCCGCACCATTTTTCCCCATCAAGGCAATACGGTCTTTCTCATTTATCTGAAAAGATATGTCACTAAACAAGGTGGTACCGCCAAACTCAACGGTCAATCCATCTACTGAAATCATATTTATTCTTTTAATCAGCAAGAGGGTGCGCCAAAAAATGATTCAAGCTACCATTTTTTGACACCCCCTCCTACAAGTTATACTTTATTGTTTTTATACTTTTTGCCAATATCAACTTGCCAATATTAATATCAATAATTGGGCAGTCAGAATACGAAGGAACATGGATACCGGATACACAGTAGAATAACCTACCGCCGGAGCATTATTACCTGCTGTCTGATTAGAATACGCCAATGCGGGGGGATCTGTGTTACTACCTGCAATAAGCCCCATCAACATGAAATAATTCATCTTGTAATGCCAGCGTGCAACCGCTCCCATTATTAATAAAGGTATAACTGTAATGAGGAAACCACAACCCACATACAACAGACCATCTCCATCGACAACCGTATTCACAAAATTCGCACCAGCCTTTATCCCCACACTGGCAAGGAACAAAGCAATACCAATTTCACGCAACATCAAATTGGCACTCATAGTGGTATAAGTCACCAATTTCAATTTATATCCGAAACGACCTATCAAAATAGATACAATCAACGGACCACCGGCCAAACCCAATTTTACCGGAGTAGGAATACCTGGAAATGCAATAGGCAGACTACCAAAGAAAATCCCCAAGAAGATACCCACAAAAATAGTCACGATATTAGGATGATCCAAACGTTTCAATGAGTTACCCATCAAATTGGCAACACGTTCCACCGCATCCTGAGGACCTACCACCATTACACGGTCACCTACCTGCAAGGTTAAGTTACGTGAAGCGAAGATATCCATACCTGAACGGTTGACACGAGTCACATTCACACCATACATACTACTGAAATGAAATTCCCCCAATTGCTTACCATTCATTTTAGGTTGTGTAATCAAAATACGGCGGGATACCATCGGAGTATCCTGCTTTTCCCAATCCACTTCAATTTTAGGACCGATAAAAGCAATAATGGCTTCCGCATCATCCTCTGCACAAACCACAAACAACTGATCACCAAGATGGAAGACAGTATCACGATTAGGAATACTGACATGACCGTTCTGCAATATACGTGAACAAACAAAGTCACGCCCCATGAAGTCTCTGACCTGAAGCAACGTTTTTCCTGCCAACGCCTCATTATGTACTTCCAGGTGCATCATACGAGGAGTCAGATGAGGATTTGCAGCTTCTTCTTTAGCGATATCCTCTTCCTCCTTTTTCAAATTAATCTGGCAAATGTAGCGGATAGCAATAATAGAACCAATGATACCCAGCACTCCCAATGGATAAGCGCACGCATATCCCATCGCTATCTGCGGGCCATTGTAATTCAGCTGGCTCAACGCTTCGTTGGCAGCACCCAGTCCCGGCGTGTTCGTTACTGCACCACAAAGAATACCCACCATCATAGGCAGCTCTATCCGGCCGTTCAAGCCATAATACAAAGCCACAGCCACAGCAATATTCAATGCGACAATCCCCATTGCTACTAGATTCATTGCAATCCCTCCTTTCTTGAAGGAAGAGAAAAAAGAAGGACCTACCTGAAGTCCGATACAGAACACGAACAATATTAGTCCGAAATCCTGTAAAAATGTAAGTATCTGTGTATTCCCCGTTAAACCGAAATGTCCGCAGACAATACCGGTAAACAAAACAAAAGTAACACCTAACGATACTCCGAAAAATTTAATTTTTCCCAGCAACACTCCTACTGCAATCACAAAAGAATAAAGCAGCACGATATGCGCTATTGAGTTTTCATCAAATAATAGATTTTGTAACCAGTCCATGATATAATACTATGTTTTTATAAAATTGCCGCAAAATTAATGAATTCCCCTCACTCAACCCAACAATTTGAAAACTATTATTTCATGATTCTTATTTATTTTGCAATATCCACTTTGCAATAAGAACATCTTTTGCTTTCGTCAGTTAACAAAATGACAGAAACCTCTCTTTCTCCTTTATGAAAATAGCTAAAAAAAGGATTCTATTTAAAAGGTTTTAGTATATTTGCCCATACTATTGAAAAAGTATGTGATATAATTCTTAAATATTAATACCGAATAAACTATGGCAGATAGTAAAGAGAAACTCTTTTCGGACTTCCCAGCCGTTTCTACGGAACAGTGGATGGAAAAGATTACAGCAGACTTGAAAGGCGCTGATTTTGAAAAGAAATTGGTTTGGAGAACCAACGAAGGTTTTAAAGTAAAACCATTTTATCGCCAGGAAGATCTGGAAGGTTTGAAAACAACCGAAGGACTACCCGGAGAATTCCCCTATGTAAGAGGCACGAAGAAAAACGACAATACTTGGTTCGTGCGTCAGGAAATCAAAGTAGAGTGTCCTAAAGAAGCCAATGCTAAAGCACTGGATATTTTGAACAAAGGTGTTGACTCATTGGGATTCTACGTAAAGAAGAAAGATCTCAGTCCTGAATATATCGAAACATTATTGAATGATATCTGTGCGGAATGCATTGAGTTAAACTTCTCCACTTGTCAAGGACATACGGTGGAATTAGCCAAATTGTTGGTTGCTTACTTCCAAAAGAAAGAATACGACCTGACCAAATTGCAAGGCTCCGTCAACTATGACCCTATGGGTAAAATGATGGTAAAAGGCAAAGACCTTAGCAATTTCATCACTACCGCCAAAGAATTGGTAGAAGTACTGGCTCCGCTACCTAAATTCCGTTGTATCTGTGTCAATGCGATAGAACTGAACAATGCCGGATCTTATATTTCACAAGAACTGGGATATGCATTGGCTTGGGGTAACGAATATCTGAGCAAACTGGTAGAAGCAGGAGTTCCTGCTGCACTGGTTGCCAAGAAAATAAAATTCAATTTCGGCATCAGTTCCAACTATTTTCTGGAAATTGCCAAGTTCCGCGCAGCACGTATGTTATGGGCGGACATCGTAAAAGAATATCATCCTCAATGCAACTGCCAACCCGAATGTCCGAACAAAGCGGAAGACGGCACTTGTTTCTGTGCCTGCAAAATGGTGGCACATGCTGAAACATCCACTTTCAACCTGACTTTGTTTGACGCACATGTAAACCTGCTCCGCACTCAAACCGAAGCGATGAGTGCCGCCTTGGCAGGAGTCAACTCCATCACCGTAACCCCGTTTGACAAGACTTACGAAACTCCGGACGACTTCTCTGAACGTATCGCCCGTAACCAACAGTTATTGCTAAAAGAAGAATGTCATTTCAACAAAGTAGTTGACCCCGCCGCGGGTTCTTACTTTATTGAAAATTTAACAATTTCTATTGCCACACAGGCATGGGAGTTATTCTTGAAAGTGGAAGACGAAGGAGGAATGCTGGAAGCAGTCAAAGCAGGAAAAGTACAGGAAGCGATCAACGCAAGCAACAAGGCCCGCCACGACTCCGTTTCAAAACGCAAAGAAATTCTACTGGGTACCAACCAATATCCTAACTTCAATGAAAAAGCAGGCGAAAAGGCTCCTGTAGAAGCCAAATGTTGTTGTGGAGGCAATCATGACAACTGTGAAAAACCGTTTGCCACATTAAACTTCGACCGTGCTGCCAGCCAGTTTGAAGCACTTCGTTTGCAGACAGAGAAATCCGGCAAACGCCCGAAAGCATTTATGCTAACTATCGGTAATCTGGCCATGCGCCAAGCACGTGCCCAATTCTCATGCAACTTCTTGGCTTGTGCCGGTTACGAAGTAATCGACAATTTGGGCTTCCCCACAGTAGAGGCCGGTGTCGAAGCAGCTATGAAAGCCGGTGCAGACATCGTAGTTATCTGTTCCAGCGATGATGAATACGCAGAATATGCTATTCCTGCATTCAAGGCATTAGATGGAAGAGCCATCTTCATTGTTGCAGGTGCTCCTGCTTGTATGGAAGAGCTGAAAGCCGCAGGCATCGAAAACTTTATCCATGTACGTGTCAACGTATTGGACACATTGAAAGAATACAACGCTAAGTTAGGAATTAAGTAAGGAAGAACAATGAAACCGAATTTTAAAAATATAGATATATATGCCGGATTCCAACCTCAGAATGGTATGGAGTGGCAAAAAGAAAACGGCATCACCGCCGACTGGAAAACGCCGGAACACATTAATGTGAAGCCTGTTTACACTAAAGAAGATTTGGAAGGCATGGAGCACTTGAACTATGTAGCAGGTATTCCTCCTTATCTTCGCGGCCCGTACTCCATGATGTACACTTTCCGTCCTTGGACTATCCGCCAGTACGCAGGTTTCTCCACTGCCGAAGAAAGCAACGCATTCTATCGCCGTAATTTGGCATCAGGTCAGAAAGGCTTGTCTGTCGCATTCGACCTTCCGACACACCGCGGCTATGACCCCGACCATGAACGTGTAGTAGGTGACGTAGGTAAGGCAGGTGTATCTATTTGCTCATTGGAAAATATGAAAGTTTTGTTCGATGGTATTCCTTTGAATAAGATGTCTGTTTCCATGACCATGAACGGTGCCGTACTTCCCATCATGGCATTCTACATCAATGCAGGTTTGGAACAGGGAGCTAAATTGGAAGAAATGGCCGGAACCATCCAGAATGATATCTTAAAAGAGTTTATGGTGCGTAACACATATATTTATCCACCTGCCTTTTCCATGAAGATCATCTCTGACATATTTGAATATACCTCACAAAAAATGCCTAAGTTCAATTCTATCTCCATCTCGGGCTACCACATGCAGGAAGCAGGTGCCACAGCAGATATTGAATTGGCTTATACACTGGCTGACGGTTTGGAATATCTTCGGGCCGGAGTCGCTGCAGGTATAGACATCGACGCATTCGCTCCACGTCTGTCATTCTTCTGGGCTATCGGCATGAATCATTTTATGGAAATTGCCAAAATGCGCGCAGCACGTATGTTGTGGGCCAAAATTGTCAAACAGTTCAACCCGAAGAATCCAAAATCACTGGCATTGCGTACCCATTCCCAGACTTCGGGCTGGTCATTGACAGAGCAAGATCCATTCAACAATGTAGGTCGTACTTGTATTGAAGCTATGGCAGCAGCATTGGGACACACCCAGTCACTGCACACCAACGCGTTGGATGAAGCAATTGCATTGCCCACCGACTTCTCTGCACGTATCGCACGTAATACTCAGATTTATATTCAGGAAGAAACATATGTTTGCAAGAACGTTGACCCATGGGGTGGTTCTTACTATGTAGAATCTTTAACTAACGAATTGGCTCACAAGGCTTGGGAACATATTCAGGAAATTGAAAGCTTGGGCGGTATGGCGAAAGCTATCGAAACCGGAGTACCCAAAATGCGTATTGAAGAAGCTGCGGCACGTACTCAGGCCCGTATCGACTCCGGTGCCCAGACAATTGTCGGCACCAACAGATATCGTTTGGAAAAAGAGGATCCTATCGATATCCTTGAAGTAGACAATACAGCTGTGCGTTTGGAACAAATTGAAAATCTGAAGCGTTTGAAAGAAGGCCGCAATCAAGCAGAAGTAGACAAAGCTTTGGCAGCCATCACCGAATGTGTAAAGACAGGTAAAGGCAATTTGCTGGAACTGGCTGTAGAGGCGGCTCATGTCCGTGCTACCTTGGGCGAGATTTCGGATGCTTGTGAAACAATTGTAGGACGTTATAAAGCAGTAATCAGAACTATATCAGGCGTGTACTCATCAGAAAGTAAAAAGGATACAGACTTCGCAAAAGCTTGCGAACTGACCGAAGAATTTGCAAAGAAGGAAGGCCGCCGTCCGCGTATCATGATTGCCAAGATGGGACAGGACGGACACGACCGTGGTGCAAAAGTAGTTGCAACAGGTTATGCCGACTGTGGTTTCGACGTAGATATGGGACCGTTGTTCCAAACTCCTGCCGAAGCTGCTCGTGACGCAGTGGAAAACGACGTTCATGTAGTAGGTGTTTCTTCATTGGCTGCCGGACATAAGACACTGATCCCGCAGATTATTGAAGAATTAAAGAAATTAGGTCGTGAAGATATTTTAGTTATCGCTGGTGGTGTTATCCCCGCTCAAGACTATGACTTCTTATACAAGGCAGGTGTTGTAGCAATCTTCGGCCCCGGAACTTCTGTTGCCAAAGCAGCTGTTCAGATTATGAACATTTTACTGGACGAAGAGGAATAAACTTTTTCACCTAAATAGTTTATCATTTTAAACAATAGTAAAGAATCTGTTTACACTTATTTTGTGTTTACAGGTTCTTTACTTCATTCAAAACAATGGATTATAGCAATTAGAACAAGTATAAATTAAATCCATTTCTTCTAAATTACTAAAAAAACATCAACAAAATTGATATTAGACAACACAAGTAACACAAAAAGAAAACCAGAAAAGCTATCGACCTTGTAAAACAAAGGTTATGTTAAGCAAAAAGGTGGTACAAAACTTTCAAGAAAAAGTCTGCCCACCTCCTTTAAGAGAAAATTTATGTGTTAGAGAGAATTATTAATAGTTCTTCGTACAAAGTGAATTAAAGTCTGTTTCAATTTTAGGTATCTCCCACACCCAACCTTGTGCATCTTTATCCTTTTCAAGGAAAGTACAGAAAGCTATATCAAAATTTGATCCACGTTTAATAGACAAATGCAAACGTTTCAAATCATAAAAACGAAAACCTTCACCCCATAATTCCACCCGGCGACTATTCATAATTTCCTCTGCCAAAGCATCACCAGTATTACCTTTCGAGACATAAGAGGGATCGCGGGTTATCTGGAATTTAGTAAACACAGTCTGCGCCTCACTATCTTTTCCTGCACGAGCTAAAGCTTCAGCCTGGGTGAGATACATTTCTGCCAAACGCATAAATGCGACATCACCTACAGCATCGGCTGTAGAACGGGCAGTAAACTTACGGTTTTGATAAGCATTCTTTGCATAACTTGATGATGGAACAGATGCTTCCCCAGTCGGATCCCACCACGCACGCCGTAAGTCTGTTTCAGACATCGTTTCATAAGCATCCACATTTATGCACTTCACTCCCTGACGAATGGCACTGGAGTTAAAGTTCCATGACATATATGCATAATAAGAATAAAAATAAACAGTCTTATCATCGGGAGTCATTGCAGCATACATCGCTTCTTTAGTGTCCGTCGTAATATTGGCAAACCCACAATTCAACTGACTGCCAGTCATCAACTGGTGACCACCTGCTTCAGCTAAAGAAATAGACTTCCCTGCATAAACCGCCGCATTATTATAATCTTGCATGGTCAATGCTACACGTGCCTTCAATCCCCATGCCACCATCTCGCTATAATGATTGACATCATTTACTTTTATTCCACTCAAAAGTATACAAGCCTCATCCAAATCATTATTGATTTTAGCATAAACATCTTCTACGGAATTACGTGCCTGCTCTTCGGCCACAGCTTTTTCACGATAAGGAATTCCATCCTGTGTATTATCCTTGCCGGCTTCATAACGTTTTGCATAAAGCTGTACCAAATTAAAATGAGCCCAAGCACGGATACACAAAGCTTCTCCCTTTATCTGGTCAAACAATTCCTGGCTAGTTATTTCAACTTCCTCCAAACCCGCCAAAATTTTGTTAGCATTCAGAATCCATTGATAATAAATTTGCCAGAACTTATAATTATAACCATTCGTTTCATTCATATTGCATTGCCATCCTAAATAGGCCGCCTTCATCCATGTATTTGTCTGCCAATTCATATCATCAGCCTCTGCATCACGTGACATCATAAAACCGGGTTCACCGCCCAAACACTGATATCCACTTTCCTGAGAAACCATCTCTTTATGAATTCCATTCAATGCTATATAAAGATTGTCCAACGAGGTGTTTATTGTCGTTTCTGAAACAGAGGTAGAGGGAATAGTATCCAGATAATCACCGGCACAACCAGATAGGAACATTACTCCAACTGTCGCTAATCCTAATGTTATATTTTTAATTGATCTCATAATTCTTTTATTTTTTAGAATGAAACATTAAGCCCTAACGTGATATTACGGGACGGCATATATTCATTATAAGTTACACCGGAATAATTAGCCATCGGATTCAATCCCTGACGGGCTTTCAACATGAACAGGTTTTCCGCAGTCAGATTCAAACGGGCGCTCTTAAGCATCACTTTGCTCAACCAAGTTTTTGGGAGCTGATAGCCAATAGTGACAGATCTTAAATTAAGATAATCCGAACTGGTAAGCCAACGAGTTGAATAAGACTGACCAATATTCGTGGTATGAGCTGCACTATTGTCTATGCGGGGAACCTCAGTAATATCCCCTGCCTGTTTCCATGCTTTTAACAAATCCGGACTTTGTGCATAACCAAATTCAGTCATACTCATCATGGTAGCATAATTAGTATCCAAAACCTGACCGCCCAACTGGTAAGAGAATACAGCAGCCAAATCAAAGTTCTTATAACTTACTCTGACATTAAACCCACCAAACACATCAGGAATAGAAGAACCACTGAAGTCGTATTTAGCATAAGTATACGAATTGGTCAATTCCTTACCATCAATAGTCACTACTGTTTTTTTATACTCATCAAACTGGCTCTGTGTAATGTTTCCATCCCCTGTTCCAATATTCCCTTGATTATATTTACTTACATCAGCCACATATAAACCATCACCGGTCTGAGGGTCTACCCCATGCCATTGACGAAGCCAGAATTCATAAATGGACTTTCCTTCCAACCACTTTTTAGAACCACTGATATATCCATTTTCTTTCATTGTAGCCGGCAGGTTCTTGATCTTATTCTTCACAAAAGTAGCATTGGCCCCAACTGATACACTCCAATCTTTATTTTTAAATGCATTATAATCCAACTCTATTTCCACTCCTGAATTAGTAACCTTACCGATATTCTGTATAATGGATGTTACTCCGACAGAAGCAGGCTGGGAAACATCAAACAACAAATCCTTGGAATCTTTCTTAAAATATTCAATAGTACCCGTCAAACAGTCAAACAAACCAAATTCAAGAGCAATATCCGTAGATATTTGTGTTTCCCATTTCAATGAGGGATTGGCTATCACCGTGAAGTAGGCTCCAGCTTCTGAACCATTTTTATATCCCAAACCATATAAGGTCTGATAAGGATAATAATCAGGATCACCATCACTATCCAATATATTATCATTACCTGTTTCACCGTAAGAAGCACGTAATTTCAAGTTATTCACCCATTTCACATCCTTCATAAATGCCTCTTCACTAATTCTCCAGCCTGCTCCGAACGACCAGAAATCCCCCCAACGGTTCTCTTTTGCAAAACGCGAGGAACCATCATGGCGATAAGAAAGTGAAGCGTAGTATTTATGAGCATAATCATAATTGATACGGCCAAAGTAACCTTCCTTTTTATAGGTATTTGTATAGGAGCTAAGTGAACTGATATTTACGAAATTACCAAATTCATACATACCCGAAACTGTTTCCTGAGTCTTCATACCATATAAATACTCATACTTATAAGAATAGTTTTCATGTCCTAAAAGAACGTCAAAGTTATGATTTCCGATAGACTTGTTATAAGTTATCAATTGATTAAAGGTCTGAGTCAGCGTCCGGGTAGACATCTGGTTCAAACGGCCCGGTCCTGCAGTACCATCGCCCACATAAGGATTTTCATAGACTTTACGACGATAATCAATATTATTGATAGAGTAATTGGCTGTAAGGTTCAACCCTTCAACCGGAGTCAAAGTGAGATAAGTATGTCCAGTCTGATTAACACGCACCAGTTCACGTTGATTGAACTCTGTTTCAGCTATCGCATCACGTCCATTATTCGACAAGCGAGTTCCTTCATAATCATAAATATATTCACCCGGATCAGTAGTTGCCTTACCATTAGCATCCAAATAAGCACCGGTTTCCAAATCATGTTTATGAACGGGATATATAGGAGCCATGGTACGAATAAAACGGGTAAGGTTACTATATGAACTCGAATTTCCCGAATCTGAAGTTGAATAATTGGATACCGTACGAGTTACTCCCAAATTCAAACCAGTCTTGAACCATTTAGTAGGGTACACATTATAATTCAAACGACCAGAATAACGTTCAAAGTCAGTCTTAATCATATAACCATCGTCATTTAAATAACCAACAGAAGCATAAGTATCACTTTTTTCTGTTTTTGTATTATAACTCAAATTATATTCCTGACGATAGCCGGTTTTGAAAGCTGCATCTTCCCAATCCAAATCATCTCCCCACTTCAATGCATCGGCTGAAGAATTCAGCTTTCCATCAGTTCCGACAATGGCATCATCTGCGACACCAACAAAAGGATTATATTTCAACGTACTTCCAATTTTAGATGTTGCCAATGAGGCTGCCGTTGCGACATCTTTACCAGATGTAATATAGGAATTCTTCAACATCTCCCATTGTAAAGGATAGTAATCATAAATTCCCACCTTTTTATAATCTTTATAAGCCCTGTTTGACCATCCTTGGTTAATAGTCAAGTTTACTCCTGTTCCACCTGACTCTTTACCTTTTTTAGTAGTAATCAAGATAACACCATTACCCGCACTTGAACCATACAAAGAAGTAGATGCCGCATCTTTCAATATAGTCATAGACTCAATATCTGCAGGATTAATATCACCTATGCTACCATTATATATAGTTCCGTCCACTACATATAAAGGAGCATTGGATGCATTGACTGAGCCAAACCCACGAATACGGATAGAAGAAGATTCACCAGGTTGTCCGGTGGCAGCAGTCACCTGAACTCCGGAAGCATTCCCTTCCAATGCAGCTGTAACATTAGTGATAGCACGTTTCTCTATGGATTTGGCCCCTACTGTGGAAGCAGCTCCGGTAAAAGATGATTTTTTCTGTGTACCATAAGCTACTACAACGACCTCATCAATCAATTCTGTATCACTTTGCATCACTACTCTTTGCTCACCACCCTTTATAGCCAATTCTTGTGTTTTCATACCGACAAACGATATTACCAAAGATTTTGCATTGACCGGAACATTGTTTATACTATACCGGCCATTCATATCGGTAATAGTTCCAAGGGTAGTACCTTTCACAAGAACCGAAGCTCCGACAATCGGCTCATTGTCTTCTGCCGAAACTACAACTCCAGTAATTCGGGATACCTGAGCCATTGTCATACCTGTCCATAGGAATAGACAAGTCAACGTAAACAAAACTCTCTTTTTCATAAAAAAACTTTTTAATTTAACGTTCATAAATGCTAAGTTCTCTTAGAACTTAGATAAAAACGTTCAAAAAGAGTTGTTTTGCTGAGTTTGGCAAGCAAAAAGTAAATCCTATTAGAATAAAATTATTTATTATCCAACATTTTAGCTGCGATATCTTTGGTATTTAATATATTTTCATATCTTTGCAGCAATATTTAATATAAAGTTCTAAGAGAACTTAGGTCATGTTAAACATTGAACTATAAGGTATTGACAATACTCAAAACATATTGTAACACTTTTACATACATCACATATTCTCAGACAAAATGATTTCATTCCAAATATATTGCTTTATTTCCATCCGGAACGTAAGAACAGACAGTTTCTATAATTCTTTCCGTACCAGTTAAAAATCATAGATGCATAATATATGAAACAAAATGAAGTTCCTTGGGGTAGAATTACAATCTACCTTTGTCTACAATCAGCAAGGGCCACGCCGAAAGTCGACGAAGCCCATTCCTAAAATACTCCATTTACCCATCCTTACTCCCCAAAGATAAGTACAATATTTATTCTTCTATCAATTCGTACTTTCCTTCCGGAAACCAGCGTTCCAGTACATTATCCACTTCTGATTCAATCTCAGGAGTCACATAGCGGCACACCTTTTTATAAGCATAAACCAAAGATACCGCTTCATCAATCCAGCCGATAATTGGTAACCGCTTAGCCGAAATCAAATCGATCGGCAATACCAGATACGAAAGTGCCGCCACAATCAACATCTTATCCGAAGAAGGAGTTTCGGGGCTTCGCAATACATAATATAATAGAAGTACAGGACGAGCAGTCGTTCTACTGGTGGCCTTTACGTAATCCGTAATTTTCTCCCACAGGAGTTCATAATCAATCAAGTTTTTTTTCATTTTCATATATGATTTTGTTAAGGGTAATATATCTATTATTTCGATAAATTTATGAACTTAACTTCGTAAGCCAAGCAACTTATGTTCGTGAGCCAAGTTACTTAACTTACTTGCCCCATGAACTTAAGTTCATTAAAATGATTATCTTGTTTATTTTCCGGTACTCATCACTCCGGAATCGTTATCACTATTATTCACCCTCCGTTGGCCTGCTTTAAACTTACGGCCAAACGAGAAATTATAAGAAACACTTGCCAAAAACATTTGCGAGCTCTCCTTCACATAATTCGTTTTTTTATAAGAAGCATATTTATTCCAGTTCTCAGTCTGCTGTTTATAATTATCCGTAAACGGATTAAAAGCTCCCAACCCTACACGCAAATTCTTGTGCGTGTAATACATCACCAATACCTGAATATTCTCCCCCCCTGACAAGGTTTCCCCCCAGAAATTATTCCAGTTAGTATTCATCTGCCAGTAAAGAGAGAACTGCTTGTAATTAAAGGATGCTTCAGCATTACAATACCAGTTTGTATAAGTATGAGAATATGTATTACCATGACTCATATAATGGTTTACTCCACCGGTAAACGAGAACTGTAGCATATCCTTAATAGGGCCAACACGCAAAGTCAGACGCCCTGATAATTTCTGCCAATCCTTTTGATTGTCCCATGTCTGTACAATCTTGTCACCGTCCTGATACTTCTCGTCCATAATGGCATTCGGCTGATAATCATACGCTCCCCAAAGATTAGAATAAAATATACCTTTCTGCCATTCGTATGTCAACTCTGTGTGATAACGCAAATAGGCTTTCAAGTTCGGATTGCCTCGTCTGATTTGCAACGAATCCACAATCTGTTCTACAGCACTTAAATCCCCCAATGACGGCGAAGCATTACTGATATCGGATTTCCAACGAACAAATGAATTTCCCGGTAATGCATAATGCAGTACCAAACGGGGATTAAAACTATAATTCTCATACGAATCATCACCACTTTGTTTGTAATAAGAACGAGTAACACCTACACCCAATCTGTAGTCCAATTTATTTACCTTTCCTCTATATTCCCCATAAACATATGTATCCCCTTGATTCATATCCGTTTCATAATAATGACCGTTACGGTATGCATTATTGGCGAAAGACTGGGTATGGCGCAACCCGAAACTCAACGAATTTCCTTTAGAAAATTGCTTCTCATAAACAGCCTCCCCAATTAGAGAATATTTATCTCCTAATACATTATTATTAATATCAGTCAACAACTCATCCTGCAAGCTTTCTTGATACAAACGGCGTGATTTTTCCCTATTATAAGTACCTACCACATTGAATACCAAAAGTTGCTTATTTTTCAATCCCTGTTGATAATAAAGATCCAACGAAGGACGAGACCAACTTTTTTTAGTACGGTCTATCATATCCACCTTATCATCAGAATCGGCAACATTAGTCAATACTCCTTGATAATCCCAATGAGGCTGGCTATTACTTCTCAAACGAAAAGTAGCACTGAACAATGAATTTTCGGTCTGCTGCAAATTATAATTCATACTTAAATTATTCATAAACACAGATCCGTGCCCCGGTTCACCTTCTTCTATACGATGTAATGTTGTTCCGTCCGCCAAATGGAATTCCTCTTCATTATCCCGATACATACCATAGAAATCGCGAGGTCCCATGTAATACGAAACACCAAACTCAGACTTCTTATGGTTCACTTTTCCAAAAACATTATATTCTCCCCACATGGCATTCATCCCCTGAGACAAATCCACTCCAAAGTTTCCCCCCGTTTCCGGACGACGGACAATATAATCAAGCACTACCTCAGCATTACCATAACGCAAACCAGGGTTGTCATGATACTCTATACGAATAATGTCTGATGGCTGTAATGCCTTAATCTCTTCAACTTCTGCTTTCGCTCCATTGATACGAAGCTGAAGTTCTCCTCCCCCTAACACTCCTATCTCATTATTCATGGGATTTATCTGAATACGGGGAAGCATCATCTGTTGCAACAGATTGACTCCATTTGTCGAAACCTTCATTTGCCGTTCAGAAGGAAAAATCAACTTACGATCCGAATGACTGATTTGTCCGGAAGCACTAACTGTTACACCTTCCATAGCCACAGCATCATCTTCCAATAAAATTTCCCTTAAATTTATATTCTGTTTAATTCCGTTTAATACAATAAATTGCGTACGATACCCCACACAGGATAATGCCAATAAATAATCGCCTGCATAGACCTTATTCAGTAAGAAATCGCCTTTGCTATTCGTAATAGTTCCTCCAACAAAAACCGAATCTGCTGTTTGTAAAACTACATTAACATATTCTGCAGCCTTTTTACTTGTCGCGTCTTTCACAGTGCCCTTTATAATTATTTGTTGGGCAAAAACTCCTTGTACCATACTGGCTACCAGTATGACTATCATTACTATTTTTCTCATTTTAAATATTATGATTTTATTCTTTTTACAAGATGGCCTGTCCTGCTTAAAAGTTATTGTTTTACTGTTTAGACGCTAGAAGCTGAAAAAAAGTTGCACTTCCCGAACTTTTTGCTTAAAAAAAGGTTATATTTGCAGAAAACCTGTTTCAATAATGAAAAAAATTCTTCTAACATTAGCACTTGCCTTTTGTTGTGTTGCAGGGCAAGGACAAACTACAGCCATACCGGCAGGTGTCAATATTCAAGAGTTAAATACAAAGTGGGCAAAATTCACTCAGTATGCCGAACAAAAGCAAATAAATAAAGCGGTAGAAGAGGGAATACGGGTAAGTACGCTCTTTACTCAAAACAGACAATATAAAGAAGCCTTTGCCACTTGCCGACAAATGGACGCACTGATTTATTATAGTGAGCAAGAAAAAAAATCACCTGAGTACAAATTGCGTTTCATGGTGGGTAAAGAACGCCTGCGTATGTATACGAATCTAAAAAATACAGAACAATGCAAGATACTATTGAAACAACTTCACTCCTATACAGACCTATTAAAATCAGACTCTTTACAAGAAGAGCTTCTAATGACGGAAGCCAATTATTATCAAACTTTCGGTATGACAGACAAAAGCTTGGAATGTTACAACATCTTATTCCAAAAGCGCTCTGCCGGTAAAGACGAAAAAGGAATAGACCAATGCTATAAAGACATGTTGGGATATGCCGAACAGAATAATAATGCCCCATTGGCTATTGCAATGAGAAAACTTTATACTTCATGGCAAGATTCCATAAAAGCAGTAAAAACAGCCAATGAGCTAAACACACTACAACAAAAATATGAAACCAGTCAAAAAATTTTGCAGGAAAAAGAAGACAAGATTACCACAAATCTAATTATTATCATTGCATTATGTGTGTTATCTGCCATATTAGCTGCCGGATTATTATTTTTAGCTACCTTGTTATTTAAACATATCCGCCAAGTAAAGAAATTGAAACATAGCCTACAGATAGCGAATGAAAACAATGAGCAGAAGTCTAAGTTTATCGGTAATATCAGCGCCCAAATTGAACCAAGTCTGAATACAATAGATGAAGCAACAAAGGGAACAATATCTACCCCAATATTACATGAAAACATCAAGGCACTGAAAGAACTAATGACAGCTATCCAGACGTATATTTCATTGGAAGAAACACGTGAAGAACATTATCCGCTAAAGGAACTGAACATAAATACATTATGTGAAAGTATTATGGAAAAAGCGAAAATAAACTTCAAGTCCGGAGTAGAAGCAGTGGTAAACGTCCCACGTGTAAATATTAAGACAAATGCAGAAGAATTGGAACGCATATTAAACCATTTATTGAACAATGCAGCAGAATATACGAAAAGCGGTAAGATTTCACTGGAATTCAAAAAACGAAGCGCTCATACACATCAATTCATACTAACTGATACGGGAACGGGAATTCCGGTTGAAGCGCGTGAAAGACTGTTCAAGCCATTTGCAAAAATACGCGATTTAACACAAGGGAACGGACTAGGGTTGCCTACCTGCAGCCTTATCGCTTATAAATTAAATGGCACACTGACTTTGGACACTGATTATAAAAAAGGGACCCGGTTTATACTGGAACTTCATGTATAATAGTGTACATTCTCACATATTAACATGGATTATTCATTCTGACAATCAATAAATTTGATTTAATCCGTGTTAATATGTAATGATTTCCTGTATCTCTCCGTTAGTGAGATTATAAATTAATGAGAAGAAAGAGACAACACATCCAATCCTGAAGGGCTTTGGAATACCCTTAATCCGAATTCGGGAAGCACAGCCAACAAATGGTCAAAGACCTCTGCTTGCAAGCGTTCGTATGGAATCCAGTCTTTATTGGCAGAGAAGAAATAAAGTTCCAATGGAATACCTGTCTCTGTAGGCTGAAGTTGACGTACCATGCAAGTCATTTCCTGATTAACGGTAGGCAAACTCCGCAAATAATTTGTCAGATAGGCACGGAAAACTCCCAAATTTGTTTGCCGGCGTCCATTCACTAACACAGAGTTGTCGATATGATGTTCCTTATTATATTCTTCTACTACCCTCTCCGTCTCCTCTACATAATTTGTCAATAACTGTATCTTACGATATTTCTCCAGCATTTCCGGAGTGCAGAACTTCAGGGTAGTCATATCCAGAAAGATATTCTTGTTTACCCGTCGCCCGCCACTTTCCTGCATGCCGCGCCAGTTCTGAAAAGAGTTGTTCACCAGGGTATACGGTGGTACGGTCGAGATGGTTTCGTCCCAGTTGCGTATCTTGACCGTGTTCAGCGTAATCTCCTCTACAACTCCATTGGCAACGCCACCCGGCAGCGCTATCCAGTCCCCTATCCGCAACATGTCGTTGGCAGAGAGCTGCACGCCGGCCACAAACCCCAGAATGCTGTCCTTAAATACCAGCATCAGTACAGCTGCAGATGCGCCCAGACCGGCAAACAAGGTCATAGGAGACTTGCCTATCAGCACTGAAACCACTATGATACCTCCGATAAAAAACAGCAGCACTTGCAATACCTGCACGAAGCCTTTCAGCGGACGGTTCTTCTGCTTGTCCTTCATGTTATAAACATCGAGCAGTACCAGCAACAAGCCGTTAATAGTAAGCAGCACCGCCACAATGATATAGACAGCACACACCTTTTGTGAGAACTCAAGCATCTCCTTTCCACGCACAAAGGCCATGGGCAGCAGGTAGTAGATGAGGATTCCCGGCAGAATATGTATCAAATGGTGTATCACCCTGCGTTTCATCAGCAACGTATTCCACTGATGGGGAGAGCGTCGGGTATAATGCTTCATACCGCCAACGAAGATTGCCTGGCACAAATAGTCCAGCCCTATCGAAAGCCCCACCATCAGCAGTGCAATAATCGTCTCGTCAAACATATCGGCAAACTTCGGGTCTATCCCCCAACCTATCAAGATTTTATTCATCCATCCTCCTAAACTCATCATAAGCTCTCTTTTTTTTGAAATGTCTTGTTTGTATAACAATCCAAAGATAAAGATGTTTTCAGAGAACGGCAAGCATATACCCTTTTTTCATCAACGACTCAATCCTCACGCTCGGGTCGTTTTTTAGCGACCGCCGCAGATAGGACATCTGTACATTCAAGGCAAGGGAGTTGGCATACGAGGCAGTGCCCCACACAGCATCCAGCAACGTATCGCGACTGACAGTCTTATTCACATTCAGCGCAAGCA
>OHFO01000027.1_pt1 | contig 40593 bp, 48 predicted proteins | sample 1567541 | NCBI WGS metagenome assembly OHFO01 (sample SAMEA3879595, study PRJEB24766) | human gut metagenome | biome: human-associated habitat; feature: feces | place: USA | collected 1985/1987 | reverse complement strand
CCCATTGCGATTTCAGAGTAGGTCTGCCATACATACTGGTTGGTCGGAAGTTCTTCAATCCGAACGAACAGCTCTTCCAGCACGCCAAACGCAACGGAGTTCATCGTGAAGGCAATGAGGGTTCGCACATTCGGCGTGGATGTACCACCGGTCGGGTCGGTCGCAGAACCAAGCGGACGACTGCCAAACGGGAGCATGTCCGCAGTCAGCGCAATGAAACGCACGCCAAGCACGTTGTCAATATAGCCACTGGCAATCGGACGCTGGTCAGAGTAAAGGATGTTCGTGAATTCATTGATGCCGTACAGAGCAGCCAGTTCTTCATGCGTACACAGAATCACCATTTCGGGGCCGCCCAAGTCCTGACGTTCCACATCCTGACCAAGCACGTTGCGCATGCCGAAGATAGTCTTGGCCCGCACAATCTTGTCAAAGGTCAGGCCGGACGCAACGTAAGTGCCAGTCCGCACATATCCCACAGGGATAGTGTTTGCCTTTTCGTTAAACGTCACAGGGATGTCCCCGTTCTCACCAGTCCATGCCGTGCCAATGAGGCCTTCAACCGCAACCATGTCGCGACGGCGTTGCATTTCCATGCGTTCGGCGTCAACGATACGGGGCAGAGGGGAATCAATGGTTCCAGCCTGTTGCATTTCCGTGCGGGAAATTTCATGAGTGGACTTAAAGATTTTCGTCTTAAGCCACCTCTGTCGGAACTCGGCCTGTTGCGGGTTAGTCGCGCCATACAGGTCGGTGATTTGAGTGGAGTTCACAGGGTCAATGATTTGGAACCTGCGCTGTCTGGAATTCATGCCGTAAACCCTCATGAAACGCTCCGTTCTAGAGCGCATCTGCTGAACAGCCGCATAAATCATGGGCGTGTACTCGTTTACAGCAAGCGTCTGGAAGTTTCCGTAATTTGCCATAATTTAATATACTTTTAATTCTTACCGTCAAAATGGGTTCGACAGGTGTCCTTAAAGTAGGGCTGTTTGACGAGGAAGACGGCTGTCCTCTTATACTATGAGTGTTAAAGCAAGTGTCCAAACGGGTTGCCTTTAAGAAAACAAATGCACAAACTTTATGAAAAAGCAAACAAAAACAGAGGGGGTACGCTATGCACAAACGTACCCCCTCCTCATTTATCCCTATGTTATCGCCTTTTCGCTCTTATTGAATCATGCAATCACACTGCTGTTTCACAACAGCAAGCGCAGTATGCAACACACGACGAGAGATTGCAATAAAAAAATGCCCGTTGGAGGAAAGAACACAACATAAGAAACCTCCAACGGGCATTAGCATTTTGTTTTTGGTGTGAGACAAAATACGGAGAAAAAAACTCACACCATCACAGGGACGATTAAACCCTTACAGCATGGTGCATGCAAGCATAATTTGCTTCACCATTTGATATTTTTGTTCGCAAGGAGCCTGTGGTACAGCTCTCGTGCGTCATGAGGCATTTGGTTTACCGAGCCATACTTGTTAATCAACCCCATGATTTGCTCCTTAGCGTCAGCCGCAGAAGCCTTCATGAATCCGGGGACGGGCATCGTTCCGTCCTGCATACTGGAAACCTTGTCAAACAACGCAGAAAGGATGAAGGGATTGTTCAGAGCGCCCGCCATATCAGGGGACTCAATGTCAATCCCTGCCCTCACAAGGCCGTCCTTGAGCAAGTTGAAGTTGCGCTCATACAAGCCTCCCCACTCCGCTTGGAAGTATTTCTTAGCCTCTTTTGCCTGTTCTTCGATTCGCTTGGCATTAGCCTCATTCAGCTTGGCCGCATACCGTTCCTGAAAACGAAGCAACTCCTGCATCGTGTCGGCAGGGATGTTATGCTCATGGGCAAACTGGGCAAACTCTTTAAACGACTCTGCGTCCACCGTCTCTTTGTATTCGTCAGGGACTTGGTAGTCTTCCGCTTTTTCAGGAACCCCCAAATGCTCACGCCATGCCTTCTTCTGCTCGTCAGTAGCATCGGCTCCGGGGCGTGTAACCTGTTCCGACTTTTTACCAATAAGCTTGTTGGCATTGACAAAGCCTTTGATTAAGTCATTGATATTGTTGTACTTATTTGACAAGCTCTCGCCTCCCTCAAAAGAAGAGGCCCACCCTTCCTTAAACGTGCCGTCTTTGTTTACAATGCTGTCAACAGTAAATGTCTCGGCAGGTTTTTGGGTTAAGGAAGGGTCGCTCAATGACATGGTTCCCGGCATCTTAGTTTCCTGTGTAGCCGGAGGTTGCGCCTGTTGCGTGGCGGGCTGGGTGGTTTCAGTTTCGCTCATATAATGCTTCGATTACTTCAATTAGTGCGTTTATTCCTTCAATATAGAAGAGTTTGTTCTCGTTGAATCCTGCCTTCAATGCGCCTGGAAGATTGTACCTGCTTCCGCTGGCAATCGCCTTGAGGACGAACAGGATGTATTTGTCCGGGTCGGAATCCAATACTTCCTTGGCTTTGTCATACACCTCCTTGGGAATCCTTACCGTGTCCCCAAGAAGGCTGGTGATTTCTACTGCGTCCGTGTTTTTGTCTGCTTCCATGATTAAATCAGATTCATGTCTTTGCTGGCCGCTCCAAGATTCTTCTGCACTTCCGAGAATGTCTTGGCATTAGCCATCTTGTTTGCCTCGTCTTGAGCCGCTTGGCGTTCTCTCCTCATCTGTTGCACCTTCGCCTCCGGCCTAGAATACTTGGGCGACAGGCCAATATCAAGCATGCTCCTTCGGAAAATATAGTCAGCATCCACAGAGTCCAGAACGGTCGGGTCGATTTGTGAAAGAGGAATGACTACCGTTTGCAGGAACTCCGTAAACAAGGTCGGCTGATGCCTGTCCAAAAGAATCTGGAACGGCGTGCAGAACTGGATATGGTAATCCCTCAAAGGACGGACATAACCATGTTGCACCAGCGTGTTGTAGCAAAAGTCCACCAAGGGTTGCAGGAATTGTTCAATCAACCTCGTATAAGCCGTAGAGCTGATGCGTGCCGAATAAGACTCAATCATCTGCGCTACTGTGGCTTTCATGTATTGCGGGTCCTTCACCTGCAACAGCGGCATAAACAAATTAACGTCACATGCCTCATTGATGACACGCTCGAACCTCTCAATTTGCCATTGACAGTCAGAGGTTTGTGAAGCCTGTTGGAACAAGGGCGACGGCCTTGCCTGAATGTTCAGCGGGTTAAAGGTTGTCACCTCCCCAGCACCATAGCCAATGTTCCCTTGGAAGCCTTCGGGTACAAGCATCGGCGGGAAAATCTTCTGTTGGGCCGCCTCTGCCAACGCTTTCAGGCAATTCACCAGCTCAATCTGGTCTGCCAAGGAAACCTTCCCAAACCCATACCCATACGGGCTGTTGGGCAAGTCAAAACAGTTGCAACAAATGACAGGACAGTTCTTGAAGAATTGCTCAAGCAATACGTCGCCTGTTGCATCGTACACGGAACGAAGCACCCACTCCTTGCCGTCTGCACGGGCAATAAGCCCTTCGTCCCCGGTGCGCTCCACTCGCTCCAACAAATGGAACACAAGGTAGTTGTCCGGGCTGTTAGAGTTGGCCATGTATTTATCCTTCACCGTTTGAGGCAAATTCTTTTCCGGGAACGTGGCTACAATGTCTTGGTTTCGCATCCAGTCGTCCCAACAGAACATATTCATCCGGCCAAATTTGTCTTTGTCCACCATGAATGTCCCAACGGGAATTGAATAAAAGCTAAAGCCTCGCTTCCTTGTGTCCCACTCTGCCCAAAAAGCGCCAATGCCATAAGCCGCCCTGTCCCAGAAGAAAAGCTCGCTTGCCGTGTGCAGGTTGCTGTTCCTCATGAACATGGACACAACCCTAGCCGTCTCGGCATATTCGTCGTCAACAGTGCTTGTCACCAGCTCCCTGTCTGCCGCTTTCGCCAAGGGCGTAAAGGTGAACCACTCACTAGCCTTGGGCATTACAAGCTCATGCTGGCCTGTTGCGTTCAACCTCAACGCACGCTCAAGCGTCGTGTCAATATATCCCTCATTATTAGGTGTGGATTCCTGTACAGCTCCATTCAGGTTAAACCGCCTGTCTGGCTCTACAAACTCCGCAACTCGTTGCCAGTTAGACACATATCTCTGTCTGTACGAATAGAGTTGCTCCCTCTTCTGCTTTGGACTCTGGTTGTTGTACAACATATTACTGGCCTAAAAAGCTTTTACCAATGCCGCCTGTTCCCATCCCTCTGGATGCAACAAACGTATTTGAGAAAGAACTCCTGCGCCTGTTTGCCTCCGACTGGCTCCTTACTGCCTCCTGTTGCGTCTCATACGTCTCTACAGGTTTGGGGGCCTCCGGCGCCTTGGTTGACTCACCTTTACCCTTGCTGGCAACACTATCAGCCGCACCACCCAAGGCCGCACCAATTGAAGTCCCCACGCCGGGCGCAATGATTGTTCCTACTACTGCTCCTACTGCACTTCCTACTCCTGACATTTTTTACTCCTTAGTTTAAGTTTTATGTATAAGTCCAACTCCTTACGTGAGTAAACATACAACTTTCCTCTCCTATGTCCACTACCAAATTGAAGGTGGGCACTTGCCTTTAAGTGCTTTAAAAAGCCAACATAGTCTCCAATACCCAAAAAAAAGAAAAAGCCATTGGCCTCCTCATAGTCCACAGCGCTATCGGAAATATGCCTTGTCCGAAGAAACTCTGACTCCATGCCCCACACACGAACCTCCTCCGGGTCGATGCGGTAGTAGTGTCCCAGCACAAGCCCGCCTCCGGTATAGAGGCGCACGCCTCCCTCGTGAAGCTTCCATGCCTCACTCAACCCCATACCTGCGTCCCTCCTTAACACCTTGTCAGATTCGGAAAGTACGCTCAAACCGTCCTCGCCAGTTATGTCCAATGTTTCGCTCACGATGATATTTCCCAAATGTACATGTTATTCCTGCCTTATAGTCTTGGGTTGTTGGACCTTGCACAAGCAAATTGTTCATTTTCGCCTCCGCTACATACCTCAACGGGTCTGCCCAATGGGACGCATTGTCATGCACAATCTCATTCTTGAATATGCCTCCCTCGCTTACCTCCGGCTTGCACCTGTAGCTTAACCAGTAGCTATACGCCCTGCCTGTCCCCTCCACGTCAAACCGGAACAGGTCAAACATACCCAAAAGGTAATTGATGCCTATCCATTTGTCTTTCGATTTCGGTAACAACTGTATGCCCGGCAACCCTGCCTCCTGCCACATCTGCGCCTGTGTCATCCCCGTGTCCGTCATGTACCCGCCGTCATGCGGAAGGAAGTTTGCCTGTAATGTAGGATATTTGCTTTTGAGCCTTGTTACACGCTCTGCCACACGCTCGCTTGCATGCAACCCGCTGTCCAACTCCAATACGTTGATGAAGGGGCCGTCCAGCTGGAATACAAGGTTAATCGTGTTCAGCGGCGCTCCCAAGTCCCATGTGCAATAGCATGGCTTTGTCGAGTCATAGGCCAACTTCCGAAAAGCGCCCTCCTGTACTGCCTTGTCCAACACCGCCTCCAATATGGCCCCCTCCATCGGAACCTCAAAAGCCTCTTCCAAGGTCGAAGGGTATTCCTCATTCATTGACACCCCGTGTTGCCTCTTGGCCTGTTGCCACCAACGCTTTTGCTCCTCGGTTACAACAATACCGCTCTTGCTCCTAAGCGTCTCAAAATAACTCTCTGTGGCCGCATTTATCGCCTCTCCCCCTTTCGATTTGTTGTTCTCGTCACTCCACCACGGCAAAAATACCACATGGAAATCTTTCTCCCCTCGCTCCTCCTCCGGCACGCTCAACGCATTCATCACGTTTTCGTAGAATACCCCCCGCTTCCCGCCTCGTACCGTCGTCTCCACGAATATAAAGCCGTCCTTGGCCGCAGGGAATGTGCCGTTTACTATTTCTGCCGCTCGCTTCGGTTCGCTCGTCGCTATTGTACCAAGCTCTGATATGTGGGCAAAACCAAGCCCACTGCCTCGGAAATATTTACCGCCAACTATCTCGCTGGCCCTCCTCCCTGTCATCTTCACTATGATGCGGGACTGGAAATAGCTTATCTCAAACAACCCCGGCAATTTCCGCTTCAAACTGTCCAAGGCTACCTTCACAATGTCCGTCAGCTTTTCCTTTGCGTCTCCCAGCGTCCTGTCCACCAACGCCAGTTTCCACCCCTCCTCAAAAGCCGCCATGTCTGCCATCATCACACCTATCGCCGTAGAACACCCCTGACGCCTACTCTTTGGTATCAAAAAACGACGCTTCCCCTCACAGTAACACGCACGATGCAACTCCTCCTGAAACTTCCTCGGCTTGTATGGTATGATGTTCCCGTCCGTGAGTTTTATCTCATACAAATGCGATATCCTCCACATCGGGTCTTTCAACAACTTGGCTATCTCGCTTACTTCCATAACTAACGGTTAAACTTTAGCAACGCTTCCGCTTCGCTATATATCGGTTCCTCTACTGCCTCCTCAACTAGCCTGCACCTCACAACGTCCCAAACCTCCGTGTTATACTTCCTCCTAGGCAACGGCAGGTCAAACACCTTCGCCTCCGATAACAGGCTCGACGCTTCCTTCTGCACCCCTCCTGCCATCATCCCTCGGTAGTACATGTAAGCGTATTCAGGCTTCCGCTTCCACCTTTGCCCACTCCTGTCCTTCTTCCCCTCCCTTACCAAAAACTTGTTCTTGCTCCTCAATACCCACACAAATCCCTCTGCCTTCTCGTCAACACCTCCCCTTTCGGGGGCCATTACGATGCTGTCAACAAACTCTCCTACTGCCTCTTTGTCCATTGCCTCCTCACTTTCCTCTCGCATAGGCGTCCACTCCTTTCGCTATTGCTTCCGCTATTTCCTTTGGCCGCCTCCTCATCACCTCTGCGTCCTCCGGGTTGCTTGTAAATCCACACTCACACAATACAAACGGCATCTTCGTTTTCCTCAATATCGCAAGGTTCGCTCGCCCCTGCACTTTGTTTGCCCTCCCCGGCAACAATACACACAGCTCTCCTGCTATCGCACTCGCCAGCCGTGCCCCTTTTACGCTACTCGGATAAAAGCATACATGCGCCCCATGAGGCTCCGGATTCAATACCTTCTTGCCTCCTACAATTTTACTGGCGCTGTCGCAATGCAACGATACTCCTGCCTCGTACCCAGACGCATTCGCCGCCTTTATCGTTTCGTTCAAGTCTGCCGCATTGCTCATCCTCGGAAAGTCCAACACCTGCACCTCATGTCCAAGTTTTCCCAACTCTTCCACCAGATAGCCCGCTACTACGCATGATACCTCATGCTCTTCCAATCCATTCCCTTCCGCTCCCGTCTTCCGGGCATGCCCTATATCTACGATTATTTTCATACTTTCCCTTTGCTGGGCATAGGCCGTCCGGGACGTAGCGGTTCGCGCACCACGCCTCCTCGCCTCCACCCAACTTCTATTGTTTGTTTGTTATTTGAGGATGCCTCTTGCACCGGACGTTTAAAAAAACTTTACTCTTCCCCTTGCGCCGCCGCCCAAAGGTCTTCCAATACCTCCAGTGGCAACACCCACTCCTGATATCGCCCCTCCACGTCATACTCGCTGTCCTCCCCTCGCCACCTTGCCATTGCCTCCTTGCTCGGAAACAAATGCAGTTCCAACCCTCCTTCCTTCTTCTCTTTTACCATTATTCCTACTTCTTTTTCTTTCATAGCTTTCACCTTTCCACTCCTTTTCTCTTCGTCCTCCTTACTACGGCGTCTCCTATTTTCTCTACCCCTCCTACCATCAACACCCTCCGCCTCTTTATCTCTTCCGTCTTCTTTTTAAATCCTTCCAGTTTTACCTGCGCCTTTCGCTTTAATGCCAACTCCTTGCATATTGCCTTCGCCTGTTCCCGGTTCGCCTTCTCCTGCATTTCCCTCGCCTTCCTCTCCAACGCACTCTTGCTCCCTATCACCGCACACCCAGACACCTTCATGTTCCACTTCGCTCCCTCACATTGCGCCCATGTCAGATGCTTCCCTTCCCACTCCTCATAAAACAACTCCCTCCGCTCTTTCGCTTCCTCCTCGTCTTTCGTCCCAAGGCTTATCTTCCTCCTCACACTCCTCGCCTTTGTACTCTTAAACAATAACCCCAAATAATACTTCCCACTTGCACTCCGGTATAAATGATGCTTACTTCCCCATTTCTCCATATCCACCCCCCTCACACTCACATACCACCTCTCATCTTCTACTAAAAAATCACTCACCTTCTGCGGCCTCGCCTTGTGCAACATCCTTGGATAAAATACATGCTTCCCCCACGGCATCACTCCCATCTCTGCCCTCATCTTCACCATCTCCTTCACCCCTGCCAGAAATCCTCGCTCCGCCTCCGCACACCTCACTCTTATCTCGCCTTCGCTGTTCTTTCTCATTCCTCTTTTACTTTAATTCATCCTTATCCCACATGTCAACTCTCCTCCGTATCATTCTTCTCTCCAACTCCCTTACTCCCTCCTAATAGCTCTACCAACTCTTCCCCTACCATCTCTTCCTCCTTCTCCTTCACCTTGTCCCACCCCTTCAACCTCATGTACAACCCCACTGCACTCATCTTCTCCTTCCCACTCATCCCTAGCTCCCGCCCTCTTATCACCCTGCTCAAAAACTCACACAGCTCTCCCTTCTTCAACTCTCCCTCTTCCTCCTTTTTCCCCTCTCCTCCTCCTCTCTTCACTCCTCCTTTGCTCACCCTCGCCCATACCTCCGGCCCTCCCATCCGCTTGAATATCGCATGACTCATCCCTCGCCTCGCCAACCCCTCTCCCAACCCCCTTATCACTCCACTCCTAAGCTCCTCTCTCAACTCCTTACACAACTCTTCCATCTGCTCTTTTCCCGTCATCTCTCTCTTCTTCTCCCTTCTCCTTCTTTCTTTCTTATTTATTCTTTCTTTCTTCCTCTTCCCTCTTCTTCTCTTCAAACAACATCCTTTTCTCCTTATTCATACTATTTTTCCCTTTTACCTTTTTTTACTCCTTTCTCTCTATAGCCCGTTTTACTTTCTTCATATCTCTTTTTCTTTCCTATTACACTGCGTGATACCTTCTTTGTCCAGCGCAAAACACCCGCGACTTTTTCCCCGCCCCCCCCTGTATGGCATGGCAGCACACCAAGCACCTAGGGGTAGTTGCGCCCTCTCATGGCCGCCGTCCTTGCCTCATGCTGGTCTGCGTGCGTGCGGCGGAACATGCGAGAAACTAGGCAAAACTGCAATAATTATTCTAATTCTTACGGTTGCGCCGGAAAACGGCTTGCGAGGTTGGCTTGTACGGGCCTTTTGAGAGTTGAGCCGATACACATATCATCCGGGAAAAGCGGCGCGTGCTAGGTGGCTTGCAGTGCGTTATTCAAGGTTGACCTCTATGGCCCTCGATTTGGCATTATGTGTGTTATGCGAAGTATGATAGAGCATCAATGAGTTATGAGGATTACACGCAGGAAGCGCACGCTCCACTAAAAAAAACTGTTGCGTTTTACCGATAACGGTGCAAAAATCGCCCTTGTCAAGCGGATCACTAACCGCAACTTGGTATTTGAGGCTAGCCGCCCTTGCCCGCTTTTTGGAGGCAAGCTTGACAACGCGGCAACCGGATATGCACAAAATTGAAAATTTGTCAACATTTCGCATATAGGTTTTTCGCCTTGCCTAAGCGCACACTTTATCAACGCCTTACGTCAAAATGCCGGGAAATGGCCTTTTTTTTGAAAAATCCAATGATGAACTCATTTGACCGCCAGGAGGGAGGAGGATTTAGGTGGAGGGAGGGCAAGCTGGTTAGTCCCGTTCGACGTGATTAGCCGTAACACCGATAAACCACCCGCGACGAGAAAGAGGGAGAAGAACAAGGAGGAAGTCGGAAAGACCACCCCCCCCCTCCTAAAGGTTCCCCCTCCCCCGCCGGAAAGTGAAGAGAAGAGGAAAGAAAAAAGGATGAGAAAAAGGGAGAGAGATTGAGAAGGGAGAGCAGGAGAAAAAAAAGATGTTGATGAGAGAAAAAAATAATAAAAAGCTATTGACAAATGAGAGAAAAAAGATATAGTGAAGGCATGAAAGGAACACAAGAGCAAAAGAAAGAAAGATATCCGTTTTTTGACGTATTTCCGGTGAAGCGAAAGGCAATAAGAGAGATAAACGAAAGAGAGGGAGGGTTTGAAGAAATCTTTCTGGAGTTTGTAGAAGACGGCGCAATTACGGAATACGTTAACAAGTTAGAGTTATATTTTTTCGGAAAATCGTATAGTGAACCGGAAGAAAAGAAAGAGAAGGTAAAGGAGATAATAAGGGAAGTTTTTGCAGAAGCGGGGCTAGAAATTAAGGAATTGAAAAGAGGAGACTATGCAACGCTTTTTACCATTGAAGGAAAACTTATTATTTAACAAAATAAGAGCTATGAAGTACGATAGGATCAGAACACAAGAGGAAGAGAAAGGAACCAGAACAATGAAGAATCAGATTATTGAATTGCCCGCCGCCGCGGCCGAAAAGCTCGCACTAGTCCGCAAGGTTGCCAAAAGATTGCGCCGCAAGATTAAGCAAGACCGCCTCGCAATTGTGCATGACAGACGCCTAGGGGACGTTGACTATCTGGAAACGGTGGAAGCTCTCACTTGCGGCGAGCTTGGCACGGATGACGCAGAACCCACAGAAATCTTGCTTTCCGTCACTTACGGCGCAGGACTGCCCGCCGCACAAGCGGAAGCGATTGAAGACGCCCTTCTTTCTTCTGTTAAGGCCCTGCCATTTCCCGCTGATGACATTTTCCGGGGTTCAGGGGACGGCACTCGTGAGTATACGGCCACCTTTGTCCTTTAACTTATTATTTAACAAAACAAAAAACAATGAGATGCAACAAAATAAGAGCTATGAAGTACGATAGGATCAGAACACTACAATCGATAAACGCCCGGAAAAGCAGGAGCGCATGGGGAAGGGCGGTGAATGAGTATGCCTACGAACTTGCAGAAAGTATAGAAGACGGGAAAGAGTTTAAGGATATTAACTCATTCGCAATTGAGTTGCTAAACGGAGCGTGTGACTGGTGTGAATATTCGGAGGGCGGGTGCTCCTTGATTAGCGATTATGAAATAGCGGAAAGACTTTGCCCCCCCTCAAAATTCAAAAAGAAAAAATATGGTGAATTGCCTCCGTCTAGAGGCATGAGTTGGATTGCCCTGCAGGGAAGGGCATTGTGTGCGGCTAGTTATGTCGTTAAGTCTCACTTAAAAACAAAAAAACATGAAAGCGAAATATAGGATTGTCGTGTTAGGATGTTTGAAAAATCTAAACACGGAAAAAGAGGTTGTTGAAGAGTATCGGAAATATCTATCAACAATTTTTTTAAAAAAGCAAGTGATGTCGTTTAGCGTGATCTATGGCGACGACAAAAAAATAATGGGTGCGATTGTGGCAACAGGGCATCAAATTGAGATAATTTCAGGAGGGCGTAAAATAGCACAACTTGTCAACAAAATGAGAAATGAGAGATGAAAGAAATGAAAACTGAATATTTGCTAGAGTGTTACGAACGAACCGGAATGGATGATTTTTTTTTCATTGTTTCCCTGAAAAACAAAAATGTTTTTTTTGTAGGAGTTTTTAAAAAATCTGAAAAAGAGGTGCTCAAAAAAGAAATTTTTAACATATTCCTATTTAATGAACTTCAATATATTGAAGAATTAAAAAGAAAGAAACTTCCGGTATCTGATATTTTTTCAATGAGAAATAATTATGCCCAACAAATAAGAAATTCAAAATTTTATAAAAATACTGAAAAAGAAATATTCATAAAATGAAAATAATTAAAGATGTATATGGATGTTTAAGTTGTTTTTTGAGACAAAAAACAAAAATAAATATAAAAAGAAAACTAGGAGAAACAATAGAAGATGAAATTATTTATGAGCTTAAATATGAAATGTGTGGCTATTTTGAAAGAGAAATGCTTAAAAGCGTGTTGATCGATGCTGGATTTGAAGAGTTTTCATATATTTGTCTCCTGAACAAAAAACTTTTTAGAGTTGATAAAGAGGAAAAAACAATATTGCCGATTGTTGGAATATCATTTCAATCTAAAGTTATTTTGCCGCAAGAAGTGCTTATCAATTATTCTTCCCGTTAGAAAATGAAAGTATATCAATTTGAGTTTGAAAACCCACAAGAAGAAAGGCGGATCTTCCCTACCTCCTATCTAAATTTCAATCACGGTTTTCGGTGTTTTTTTTCGGCGATAAAAGATGATTGGAGAATAGGCTCAATCATAGAAGTTTTTATCGCAAACAAACACCCTAGGAGATTGATTTTCAGAATAGAGAGCCGTCCGGAAGGCGATTTGATTAGCGATTTCCGGAAATGCCCGCTAAAGGAAAATCGAGAATATAGGTTTAACTTTAAAACGTTAGAATTAAATGAAAAAAGATATTGATCACCTTTTATCCAAGGTCGCAAAGGTAATAAAAGGGGGAAACTTTTTGTACCTAGTCCCTAAAAAGGAAAGAAGAAATTTCGGATTCATCGAAACCGCACTGCGACTAAAAGCTAAAAAACAAGATTCTTTGATTTTTGTTAGGCACGAGAATCGCTTTATTTTCTGTAATGATTTTGTAGGATCTAAATTTAAAGGGTTGTTAATTTACGGCTCATTAGCAAAAACAATAAAAAACGAACTCGCAATTTACACCTTCCCAGAATTAAAGAAAGAAGTTTATCATAAAAATGACGCTTTCGCGTTAAGTATTGATTATGTTGATAACAAACTAAAATTTAGTTTGTTAAAAAACAACAGGGAACTTGATTTAAAAATTTTCCTAGAAACAGGAGAAGAAAAAGAAAAACAAAAAAATGAACACAACATATATAATCAAACTATACTCGACTTGTAGAAACAGAACGCCTTTAGTATCTACAATGTTAGAATGTGAAAACAACGAAAAGATGATTGAATTTTTAAAAAAATCAATCAGTATTAAATATTTTCTAGAACTAGAAAATACTAGAACAGGCGAAATCATAAAACGATATATAACACCTAACACAATAAAAGGGAACACAATCGGCTATCTACCCATTATGCGAAAAACAGGAGGCGGGTCTAACACTGGATTCTTGTTTGTGGGTGTGAAACCTGTAAACTGGTATGATTACAAACAAAAGCAAGTTTTAGGGCATTTCCCGGAATACGGTAGAACTAGTTTAAAATCTAAATATCCACACACACGTTGCTTCACCTCTAACAAGGAGTTAGCGCTAAAATATTATCGACATTGTGCAACAAATCTTAATAAACAAGGAATACTCATAAATTTATCACAAGAGCTTTTTCTTAAACTACACGATTCACGTCAACATGTGGAAGAATTGTGGGAAGCTTATTCTAGAATAAACAACAAAAACAACAACAAACGTATTATTTTTTAAAACAATGAACGCAAAAGAAAAAAAATCTTTGGAACTATTATTCGCTTTTGTTAGAAAAAATTACAAAGAAATTCTCAATGAAGAATATTCTGACGTATCGTACAAAAATATCGATGCGGCATTCTTGGCAAAGGCTAGAAGAAAAATTACGGCATTTTTGAAATATATCGGAGAAAGAGAATTTAGGGGTTGTGTTTACGGGAAAAACAACGTCCGACTAATAAAAAATTCCGATATGGTTAAATTAAATAAACGGGTGAAAAACAGAATAATTCTAACGCCTGACTTAATTTTATATAAAACATATTCACCGGAATATGTAAAAATCCTAAAATTTTTTGTTGAAAATATTTTATGGGAAAAACTAAATGAGCACAATATTGAGTATCTAACAGAATACGTCATACCCACACTCACATCTAGAAAAGACGTTTTTGAACATCCAGACATTCCAAAGATTTTTGTATCAACAAAACAAAGAAGTTATCACTATTTCCCGGATGTCTGGACCCGTCCTGACAACGACAACTTAGACGAACCGCTTGTTGGGTTGGAACTAGAAGTATATGCGCGGAGTAAATATATTTTTGAGAATAAATCCAATTTTTTCTACCTGCAACGGGACGGAAGTCTTTCCGAGGAAAACGGAGGAACAGAAATAACCACAATACCTATGCCGTTCGAGGAACTTATTAGAGAGGGCGGCGGGATTGACATATTAACAAAAGATTTCATGCCTCGCTTTTCTTGTTATTCGCAAAAGACTACAGAAACAGGATTTCACATACATTTGTCTAAAATTAATTTTAATAAAAAAGTTTGTATTTTGCTAAAAAAGGCATTTTACTGTTTTCCGTATGATTTTATTACTGAACTTTTTGGAAGGGAAAATGGAGGGTACTGCCTAGCAGATCCGCCAATACAAAGACTAATGGATTATGGCGTCCACCCAAGTGCGGCATCAGAATTAGGGTTGGAAAAAATATTTCAACCTTATTGCGACTCAAGATACCTTGAACTAAATTTCACAAACAGTAAGACCATAGAATTTAGACGAGGAAAAGGAACTGTTGATTCTGTTGCTATAAAATCCATTTTAGATTTTTGCTATCAAATTTACAAATATTCCATGGAAGCACAAAATCTTTATGAAAGCGATTTACTAAATATTAGGTTGTTTTTACAGACCTACCTAATGGAGAACGCTAAAACTGAACGATTAAAAAAACTTATAAAAAAATATGAAGAATATAAAAAATAAAATTCAAAAAATAATTATCGATACAATTATAATTATTTTTGGACTACTGATCTATTTTAGCCTGATGTTCGCATTAGGACTTTGACGAGCAAAAGAAAGAGCAAAAGAAAGAACCAATGAAAGAACCAATGAAAGAGCAAAAGAAAGAACCAATGAAAGAACCAATGAAAGAGCAAAAGAAAGAACCAATGAAAGAGCAAAAGAAAGAGCAAATGAAAGAGCAAATGAAAGAGAAATCCTCTTGTTTGCAACAACAAATAAAGCTAGAATGCTTTATTTCGAGTTTGATAGGTAGCCTTAACTTAGAATTCTCAAATGTTTTTCATAGACCACTATCGCAAGAACTATTTCATAAAATAAGATTAGATACAATCAATTATCTAATCAGAAACGGAGTCAAAATGACATATCCCACACATCAACAATATACTTTCGTAAAAATCTTTTACGAAACGCAGGAAGAAGAGAATAAAGCTCATTTTCTCATGGAGGGAATCAAAAACATCATCACCAAAAACGCAACAAACAAACAATAAACAAACAAAAAACATGTGTATCATTGCTTACGGAATCAAGAAAGATATCGGAAATAAACGTTTTCAAAATTGCCTAACAAACAATCCAGACGGATTTTTCCTTCTAGGGTTTAAGAGAGGGGCCGAAGATAAAAAACCGGAATTTCTGATTAGAACTCTTCTAAAAAAGGAGGTTGTGGCCACATGGGAAAAAATCCCTAATGATTACATAGTCCTTATTCACGCTAGAATCAAAACTCATGGATCTATTTCTGAAAAAAATGTTCATGGGTGGAACGGTGATGATTGGTATTTTTGTCACAATGGTATTCTATCACTAAAAAATAAAGGAGACCTCACAGACAGTGAAACGTTCTTCCGATATCTGTTTTTACCCGCATTTGGAAAAACAGATATCGAGGAAACAAATGAAGGTATTGATGATATGGTCAATTCTGTCATAGGTTCAAGTAAATTTGTTTTTTGGAAAAAAGGAAAGATGTTGTTTTATGGCAATTTCGAAAGACCTGATAAAAATAAATTTGCCTACTTTTCTAACAACTCTTATCAAAAAAAAGAATATAGTTACTGCTCTTTTTATGGTGATGAGATTTACTATGATCACAAAGCCGGATATTCTAAATACTCCAAGACCTACAATTACTCAAAAAAATACTACTCATTTAATAGCAAACTAATACCTGAAAAAAGAGTTCAATAGTTTGTCATAAAAATCCACCAAATTCAACCCCTGTAGCCTAAATAAAGGCTACAGGGGTTTTTTATTACACTTTTGTTTTCTGGTAGTTAAGTGAACACTAACTTACCGCCTCTTCAATCTGTTCGAGGAAAAAGGTTCGTTTTTTTGAATTCAAAATTGTTAAAAAATTAGAATCATTTCTTTTTTTCAGCAAGGCGATAAAATCGGAGTATGAATTCACACTCATCCGCACTCCCTCAAAATCGTCCAGCACTAAGAGCGGGTTTGATTGCGCTCTATTTATCAGGTGTGCGTCCTTTTTATAACTGGCCATTTCTCTTTCCAGTTCAGGGGCTTTCACATACAAAGCTGATCTGCCGTTCCATAATTCCTGTGATATCAAATAGCATGCGGAAAAGGTTTTTCCCTTTTCCGGGGTGCAGACAAATAAGCATCCGCTACTTAAGTTTTTCAGGATTGGAAATATCCGGCTCTTGTCGATCTTTCCATTCACGCAAGCATCATAAAACCCTTGAGGCACGCCGGATTGCCTCAATCGTTTTTTCCATGATGCTATGCGTTCTTTTTCTTTTTCTTTTCGCCGCCATTCTTTCGCTTCCTGTTCTGTTGTTTGCGGTATTTCATCTAATCTCTTCAATAGTTCTTCTAAATTCAGTATGTCTTTTGCCAGTTTCGGCTCGGAAATACGTTCCATTTCTTCTAAAGGATAGTCATGGGAATGGTGATTCATATCCTTATTTTACATGAATTTGGAAAGGGCGTTTTTTGTGAAATCGTCAATGGGTAAAACAAAGTTAGCATAGGGCATATGGGTAATAAAATCCTTGTCCTCAATTAGTGGCGTAATTTCCCCAGAGAAGGTTCTATTTGAAATGTGGAGGTAATAAAGAGATTTCAAAAAATCTTTATTAGGTTCATCCTCTAAACCAAATGCTTCTGGATAAAAAGCTCGAAGGTTCGTGAGCTTCTTTACGGAAAGTTGTGTAGGCATCCATTTAGCCTTATTCCACACCATTGGAGTGATGTTGAACCCCACCCGTTGCATCATGAGCTTGCAAAGGGCTTCGTTAGTATTGGCGAACTTGGAGAATGCTTCTAATTGTTCTGTTGGTAGTGCTTTCGTCATGTCGTTTTTGTACCACATGTTTTGACATGCACAAGAAAAAAAATAAAAAAAGATTGCCATGTGTGAGAGAAAAGATACAATGAGGGCATGTCAGACAACCCAGAACCATTGACCACAGTCCCGGCAGAAGGCTTATCCATGATAGCACCTCTTGCTGGAAATCCGCTTGCTAACGTGCTTTCCAACAAAGAATCGCTAGAGGCGCTTGCTTCTATATATATAGCAAAGCAGATGCCGAGAAACATGATGGAGGTTTCCTCCAAAATTAGACAGCTTTGCTCCTTCCGTCATTTGGCTAACACCGCATTCTTTGAATACAAAAGGGGAGGCTCTAGTATTTCAGGAGAGACAATCCATTTAGCAAATGCGTGCCTTACCGCTTATGGGAACGCAGAAGCTGGGTGGAGAAAGATAGGTGAACATGTAGATGAAAAAGGAAGGGTTTGCTCCGACTGTATAGCTTTCTGTTGGGACAAAGAAAACAACATAAGAAGGGAGATAGCCTTTTCTGTTCCGCACTACAGGGACACAAAAGACGGTGGATATCCTCTTGCGTCCGATAGAGACATTTATGAACTTTGCGCTAATATGGCCTCTAGACGCATCAGGGCATGCATTTGGGCGGTATTGCCGGACTTCATTAGGCAAGAGGCGGCAGAGGCTTGCCAAAACACGCTAAGAGCCACAGATACACCCATTGCGGAAAGAATAAATGGATGTGTAATAGCCTTTTCCAAAATCGGAGTCTCCAAAGAAATGCTTGAGGCTTACCTTAAACACAAAATTGAGACTAGTAAGGAATCTGAAATCGTAATGCTTATTGGTCTCTTCAACGCCATTAAAACCGGGGCCATAAGTAAAGACGAAGCTTTCTCCAACGAAGAAGACAAGTCGCCAGAAGCTCCCATATTCAAAAAGAAAGAAAACAATGAAAACGCTTAAACATCTACTGTCTAACATTGTATGGATTATGAGTTTGAGGCGTATGTAGATTGGGAGCCAGAAGATGAATAACAAAAAAAATACACGAGAAATAATGAAAACAAAAGATACGGAAAGACAAGGATTGCCTTCATGTTCCAGCCTAGCACGTCTTGCGTTATGTCCGCACTCATTGAGATATGACGTTGAAGGAGTAGAGACAACCTCTGAAATGGCTGAAAGAGGCAACAGGATTCATCAATACCTTGCATACCAAAACATACTACTCACCGAAGAAGAGACGAAACTCATGCTTGCATGCAAAAGAATCGTGACCGAAGTTGCGTCGATTTGGGCGGGAGAAGACAAGTTCGAGGAGTTGATGAAGGAGGAAAGGTGTTTCTTTTTCGATGGGGAAAATGCACTCTTTTCTGGGAAGCCCGACTTGGTTTTAGGCAAGTCTGACGAAGAGGGATTTCATTTATTGATTATCGACTACAAGACAGGGCCTTTAGAGCCGGAGTCCACACAAATAAACCACCAGCTTAGAGGGTTGGCCCTATGTTGCAAGCAACACATCGAAAGGAATTATCAGGACTGCAAAATAAAATCAGTCTCTTGTGCCATTGTTCAACCTCTTGTGACTTCTTATCCTGTAATTGTGAGGTACAGCGAAGAGGACATCAAAGAGGCAGAAAAAGAAGTCATTGAGATATGCGAACGCACCAAAAAGGACCTTCCACCTCAAGCTAACAGCTATTGCAGGTACTGCAAGGGTTTTGCTGAATGCAAAAAGCCGTTAGAGGTGGTGCAAACAATCACTACCCCCGCTACAGCTTTTTCTTCTAAGCTGAAACAAATGAATCCAGAAGAACGCTCTAAGCTATATTTTACAGCTAAATTGGCCTCGAAGGTGGCCAAAGAGATAGAAGAATCATGTTATGAGTTGCTGAAAAATGGCGAAGAGATTGACGGCCTTGGTTTAAAAGAAGGAAATACGGTTCGTAGCTTTAAAAACGAAGGGTTATCTAGGGTTCAGCAAGTCATTCCTCTTGGGGACATGATGGAAGCCGTTAGTGTTTCAGTCTCTAAGCTGGAAGAGGCTTTTCACAAACACCAAAACATTGTGAACGGGAAGCAGTCTAGAAAAGCATCGAACGAACAATTCAATAAAATCTTTGGAAGCTATATCGTCGAAAAAAAACAGAAAGAAAGGATAGTTAAAAAATGAGCGCAAAATGCCCAATATGTCATAACGAGTATTTCATTGTTAAGGATATCGTGTGTACTGGCCTTGGTAAACAAGGCTATCCTTTTGGAAAGAAGGCATATATCCCTAAATGTTCTAAGTGTGGTTATCAACTCGACCCGTGTTTCTCGGAGGAAGAAACTCTTTTAAGAATCAGTAGATTCGCAACCGATATTCTTGTCTCTTCCTTAGTTATGCATAAAAACTTAAACAAGGTTACACATCATCCGAAAACAATCACCCAAGAAGAGCTTTCCAGTTGGCAATACGAAAGGAGATAATGCGTAGCATGGATTTGTTTCAATATGAAAGGAAGGTTAGAGTGTACAATATAGCCAAACAAATATGTAATGTTTTCAGTAAATTTTTAGGTGTTAAAGAGACTGTCCCACAGCTCAAAAAACATCTTGAGGAAGAGGTAGAAGAACTTCTTTCGGCCAAAAACAAGAAGGAAATGGCGTTTGAATGTGCAGACGTTATCATCCTTTGCATGAGAATACTTATCGTTAGCGGCTACAAAGACCCTCTTGCTATCATAGACAAAAAAGGTAAGATTGTCCTCAACCGCCTTGAAAAAGCAGTAGGAATCCAAATGAGAACACCCGGACTAGACGGGCGTGAGGCGTATAGGTTGGCAAAACAAGAACTAGAATATGGAAAAGACAACTAAAAGGGGGCGACCTCCTAGGAAAAAAGAGCCAGAAGCAGAGGTTTTGCATACAACAGCGGAAGCCATTTGCGAAATTCAGAAAAATCCAGATACAGAATTTGAACAAAACTCTGTGTTCGGTGTTGTGGTGCTGAAAAGAAGCCGCAATGGAGGGATAGTGATGACTCAAAAGGACTCCCGATTTGAGCTTGTCGATTTCAGATTCCCAGTATCAGAGAAAAAATCATGGAAAAAGACAAAGTAATCGCCAACGTTTTTAGAGATTTCAGTTGTTGGGTTGGGCTGGATTTATCCCTGACGGCAACAGGGCTTTCCGTCCTTTACCAAGACATCAAGCTGGACGGCTACAGATATACCCTCACAAGCCCCCACAAGGGGCCTAGGCGGCTCTCCGAGTTCGCTAACCATATAAAGCTCGCCGCAGAACAAATATTGGCCTACAGACCCGCTAGCGAAGTTCTGGTGTGTATAGAGAATTATGCATTCTCGCAGTTTGGGAAAATCGTCCACCTAGGAGAACTTGGCGGCGTTGTGAAACAAAACCTGTTTGATGCAGGATTGTCCAATATTTTGGTTTACCCACCGACTACCCTAAAAAAATTCGCAACAGGAAAAGGTGTTGCAGAGAAAGGGCTGGTGATGACCAATGTTTACAAACGCTGGGATGTAGATACATCCAACAACAACGAAGCGGATGCATACGTCCTCTCTCGTTTAGGCCATTGTTTATGCTATCCTGAAACTTACACAGAGTTCCAGCGTGAGGCGTCTAAAAAATTCCAGCTGGCATAATAGGCATGCTATACATAAACAAGCTTACCGATAAACAGTTTTATAACGTTCTCGGAGGTTATGCTAAAGGAGTGAGACTAAGGAAGCTCCTCAAGAGATACCATTATACGCCTAACATGTTCATCAAGGACACTTTGAGGGGGAATAAAATCAAGGCTATGGACTTTTGTTTAGCGGCCAGCAAACACTTTCAACGCCGGGCAGAGCTATACAGAAAAGACTTTAAAACCAAGAGATGTATTCCTCTTAACCTGATAAACCCCCGAAGGACAAGACGGGCGGGGATTTCCGCTTACCACAAACAGGCTCCCTTGTCTAAAATGGAGTTGGAGAAAATAGATGATTTCTTTTTTGGCTGACAGTTATTTTTTCTTCCTGCCAATCCGTAACCAGTTTGCGGCCTTGTTCATCCATTGAGCGGCGCTTTGAGCAAAAACCTTTCCGTCGCCGATAGCGGCAATATCTTTGGGGTCGCCCATATTGGCAAGCTCAATATCCATGAAATCAATCCAGCCGGGGAGGCCCTTAAACTCTGTGCAGGGGTTGAATCCGTATTGTCCCCACCCCTCTTTTTCCAACAACGAATGCGACGTATGAAGAAGCCTGAAACCAAAAGGCCCTTGAGTATTTGAAGAGACGATTTTCTGATAGGTACTGCGATTAGAAGTGACGTATGATGTCCGCAACCGCAAGATAAAATCAACCTTCATATTGTCCCACCTGTTAGACATAAACAGGTTCACATCCCTTGTGAGAGGAACTATGTCCAGAGATGGATTTAGAAGCTCTTTATCCAGAAGTTCTACTAGGTTTGATGCGATATTAGTTAGAACTTTATCTTGCTTGTCGATAGCGATAATGACATTCATTTGTTTTGAAGAGAGGTAACAGTATAATCAATGCGCCGAATAAGCTCTACCTGTTGAGCCATTGCTTCTGAAATCTTCAATGTCGCATGAGCTTGGTCTTGTTGCAACTTTAGCATGTCCTGCCGCATTTTTACGTTGTCCTGATACAGAAAGAAGCAACATACCAAAGGAGCGAACAGGATTACAATCTCCTTATAATCCTTAACAACTTGAAGAAGAGAAGCAATTTTTGTTGTCGGCATTAACGTCACTTCTTAATTTTTTGGACGACAGGAGGCTTGCCGGAGATAATGAGGTTCCCGTTTTCGTCAACGCTATAGCTAATCTGCCCACCCTGTTCACCAGACAAAGTAAACGATGTGTTGGCACAACCAGTAGTGCAGAAAAAGGCAATAACAGCACCAACGATGGCACTGACAAGGGCAATCCATTTGGCAGGAACACCCTTTTCCTCTGCAAACTCTGCCGCATGAGTCAGGACGATAGAAGAATATCCTTCGTCAAGCATCCATGTGGCAAGCTCACACGCCTTAGTGTGGTCTTCGGGAACACTAGTATCTAACCCAGCCTGAACAGCAACAGCCTCTACTAGCGCTTCGAACGTGTAAGTTGTCTTCATACATGGACAAATAACATTCATTGTTTTCCTATACAAACAAAAACTCCGCACTACTAACGCATTTTACGCCCGTAGTGCGGAGGTCTTACGAGGGAGCCGGGAAGGTTGACCTACGGTATATACCACACTTCCTACTTTTATATGATTAGTTGTTTGATTTGGATTGATTTTTACCCTAGCTCATAAACTCATATGGCAGGGTTTTGCTACACCTTCCTAGCAACAAATAGTTGCTGACTCAAAACAGTTTTAATTTCATCTACTTGTGAAACTAAAAATGATTCTTGTCCGGCTACCTCATAAAGGTATTCGCAAATCTCGTCACATTCTTCCCTAAGCACCTCAAGAACTTCGTCATCACTAGGCGTCTCTGTTAAGGAAACCTCCTCCATAACGATGTCTTTATCTGGGCTTAGGGAATTGCCTGAATAGGACTCTTTGAATGTGTCGAAAAGCTTTGAACACTTTTTATACATTGTCCCTGTTGCCTCATGAACCCAACCTCGCTCGGTTAGCTCATGAACATTGTTCAGGAACGTTAAAAAGTTATTCAAGACTGCAAGGTTAATCTTCTTCTTCATCGGAACGCTTCGCCTCAATACTAGGGAAGCTAGCGCACTTATCAAGTCCAAATCCTCGGATGGTATAAATTAAAGGTTTGATAAATTCTTCCCAAGAAGCGGAAACGAAGAGTGCCTTTTTCAGCTTCTTCATGTAAGGCTTGGATTTAATCTTATAGAAATACTTTTTATCAAAGCCAATCATTTTGCCTTCGACTAGACCCGCCACAACAAGCGAATCAGTCTTAGCGTTTTCACCAACATGGAAAACAGGCGTTCCGATAAGATTGGAGATTTTCTTCTTAATGGTTGTTTTATCCTCTTCGGAAATATCCAATTCGTCAACTAAGTCGATAACGTCAGGACTGACTCTATACCAGACGTTGCAATCAGGATTTAAATCAATACCTTTCTTACACAAGTATTCAAAATCAGCCATAAACATGGCGCTCCTGACAGGATTATCGTCAAACATGGCAATAAGCCCTCTCAACAGGCTTTTCGGAAATTCCTCTCCGTTTATTTTTTTTCGTTCCATACTATTTATTAGTTTTGGTTATTGGTTGTTTTTCGTTAGGAGCTACATGGTGTATTTCCTGAACGATGTAGCAATACTAATAAGCAACGAGAGAGTAATCAATGTTTTTTTTTTTTTGAAAATGTCATACAGAAGAGAGAAAAGTTTTTGTTTTCCTCTCTTATAAATTCGCGCGCGTATATACGGTGTAACGTCCTTTGTGGTTGGAGACGGTAGTTAATAACTTCGAAGTGGTCTATGTTATCGTTTCGCTAACACCTTCGAACTTGGCTCTCTTGTTAGCCGCTCTATGCAACCTGTTAGTCGAACGAAGGAATAAAACTGATAATTAAATATTAAATGGTTTATTCTTACATACTTTATCTAACCAACGTGTTCCAAATTAGAACTGTTTTAAAACCATTTATTTTCTAATCCCTTTGTTTCTCTAACCAAGCCCACAACTTTGTTTGGCTCCATAGCCGATAGGCGTAAATCAAAACTTTTGAAAAATCATGAAGGATATGCTTGCCATATCCGAACTCTTTTCTTGTAGAGAACCAAGTTATTTGCTAAACACTTGGTTGTTGCTAACCACGAGGGAGATTGAGCCTTGGAGCGGCCAAAGGAAGACAATCAACTTAACCGCCCTGTTCCTTGAACAAGATTTTAACGACACACCCCTCAAAAAATCAAGCCTAAAGTTTGACATCGAAAACGCTCGAAACGGAACATTGTGTGACATAAGTATATGGTTATTAGTTAATTATAGTTGTGTCATACAACACATATTTTTTACATCAGGCCTGTTTCAAGACAAAAAAGAAGAGCAGCTTCGGGTAAAACATGAGAAAAAACCCCGAAGCTGCTCCGCTCGAATATGCACAACGAAAGAAGAAAAGAATTCTTCCAAGAGCATTAGACCAAATCCTGTTCCCTTGGTCAACTGTAAAGTTTTTCTTTACAGTTCATCGAACTTGTAAGGAAAGCTTACAAGTTGCTCGAACACGCATAAAAAACAGGACCCCCGCTTTTAACGGAGGCCCTGTCTTTATGACATTGAAACACCTATATACAGTGGCTACCGGAATAGCAACTGTTGGTATACTAGGATGAAGTGTTGTTCATGTCGAGTAATAAAATCAGGCAATTTGTCTTACTACTACCTTTTTAACAGAAATTCCGGATGTAAATATATTCTGCCCCATTAGTTTTAGCAAGTTTGTTTCCGTCCCTTGAGTGTGAGAGAAGAAACACTTCAAAGAGGCGATAGTGGAGCCATTAGGAATGCTTACCATAGAAGCTGATTCCACATCATCCCACATCCACTCAAGAACCGTCGCCGTCCCGTTGGTGACTATTAGTGGGGGATTAGCCAGTCCTAGCAAAGATTGGTTAGAACTGGCTAGAGAATCATAGTTTTCAAACGCAATTACATTAAAACCATACGAAGCAATACCTCCCGGAAATTCTAATTCGTAAATACCAGAAGGAGCCGAGGCCGGAATCTTTAAAACATTCGTCTCAAAAGCGGATTCCGCTACTAATTCAAGTGTGGTTAAATACATTGCTATGATTATAAAAGAGTTATGCCCCCCCCGAAATCGGGAGAGGGGACTATCACGCAGGCATATCAGACGTGACAAGCTCCTTGTCACCGATAGCCCACATAGATTTGTCGGTTAGATAGTAAATACAGTTGTTTGCTTTTTCGCTAAGAGCGTTATACTCCGCTTCCGTCATTTCCACATAGCCCATAGTTGTTTCCAACAGGCTCTTCACTTGGATAATATTAGCGTCAACGTAGTTTTTGTTAGCCGCTTGGTTTTGCACAGTAGGAATTGGAACTACAGGAGACGCAGAGAAGGTCTTAGTGCCGCCTATGGTTTGTGTTGAAATTATGTCAACAGTCTGCTGGAATCGTGCATTAACATACCCTAGAGTTACAGCCTCTGTCGCTACCGTTGCTTCTGCAATTTTAAGGGGCTGTGTAAACTTCCATTTCCCTGAAATGTTGTAGTCAGAAGCGGGGTCAAAGCTTGAGCCGCCGCCGGACGACGCACCGGGGACGGCGAGACTAAAATTTGCCGGAGTAACCAGCCATTGTACATCGCTACTCCCCACGTTTACAAAAACAAAGGGAGAAATTGCAATAAACGGGATTTGCCTAGCTGTTTCAATTTTCTCGTAAAGCATGCTAAACATATCCGGCTCGCTCTGTTGGTCGCTATCGGCCGCCAATAGTTCTATCTCTCCTGCCCCAGAGGGAGAGTGTACTGACAGAACATAAGAACGACCTTGCTCAACGCTAGCAAACTGATTGCCAGTTAGCCCGGTTGTACGGGCGGTTGTCTTTTTTTTTGCAGTCATTGGTCAATGTTGTCTTGGTTAAAGATTGTTGGCTAGTCTTCCCAGCCTCTAATCTTGAGTAGTTTGTTTATTTGTCTTAATTCCCTAGAAAGTTTTCTATACGTGGCCGAACGCTCGCCGTTCTCCCTCTTCGCTTCTCTCTTAGCTTTCTTGAGCTGTCGCGCTCTTTCCTTCATTTCCTCCTTCTCCGTATAAAGCGGGTTGATTGGCTCCGGGAGTGCCTTTTGAGCGGTCGTCTTCACTTGAGAAAGGGCATTCGACAATGCGCCTACCATCTCTAGAGCTTTGGTCATACTCTGCCCAGAAGTACCAAATATTGTGGTAGCCGATGCGACACTCCCAATATTTTTGCCTACATAGGAAACCATATCAATGTAATCATTGGTAGTCAAAGCACCTTCCTTGTCCCATTTTTCCGATACAGTCTCATACGTCTTCACAATACTTCTGACTAAGCCTTGAATTGATTTGGATAAATCAGCCATATCGGCTCGTCCCAGACTGAATTGCTTACCACCGCTAATAAGGGAAGCGCACCACTCTGCAAACCCGCCGAACATAGGAACAGAGACAATCGGACTCAATACCGAAGTCAATAAGAAGTTGCTCATGAAGTCGTCCTCTTTGTCTTTATCGCCAAACAGACCTGTAGCCAAGCCGTTGAAGAGACCATTAGCAAGAGCGGCAATAGTATAAACACGAAAGGCTCCCTGAAAAGCCTCCCAGAAAGGAACATCCTTTTTGCCTTGCATTATCACTAGGCCGAACTTGTTCATCACGTCAGACAAGAAAAGGAACTGGGCTTGCTCAAATGAGCTTCCACCTATCAAGTGGATAGCCTTAGCGGAGGTAGATAAAGGCTGTGCCGTCTGGTAGATGTTTTTGTTAAGCTCCCATCTTATCTGTTCATGCGACAAACCGCGATTAGCAAGCATGTGGGAGGTCAGCTGATTCACAAAAGATATGCTCCACCAGTCAAAAGCCATAAGGCCGCTCATGCCCGCTTCCTGCCAATATCCCCATTGCGCTTGTTTTTTCAGGGGAATGCTTAATGCCTTATCGGCAAGCACACGGTCTTCCCATCCACGGTACTTACGTTCCTTCATTGCCTCCAAGTCACGAAGCTCTTCAAGGGTAAAACCTTTATAGTTCCCGCTTGTCACCTCTGCCACGCCTTTGATAATTTCCATCATGGAGAAGTTGCTACCAACGATAGGGTTGAACAAAGCCGCACCAGAGCGCACCAGAGAAGCCAAGGAGAAAGCAATCCTTGTCTTAGCCAATACTTGGAACACTTTCCCCATTACCTCTGCCAACACGCTCTTTTGGGCATACACACGCCCCTCGTTGATGAAGTAATACAGGGCTTTGTTTGCCGCCTCGAAATTGGCTGGGCCTAATAATTTCTGCAACTGGGCGTTCGTGGTGGGATTAGCCCATACCCGGTTGTTGAAGTTGACCAGTTCCGAAGCTGTCATCCACCCCTCCATGATAGAGCTATAACGAAGATATTCCCCAAGAGGGTTTATTTCCAGAGAGAGCGCCGCCGAAGAGGGAGTGTTCCGGTGCTTTGCGTAAGAGGGCAAGCCCGTCCTTGTGACGTGTCCCTTACTGTAAGCATCCATATCCCCTTCTTGCATTGTATTATAGGCGGCAATATTGCGGGGCGTATAGTAGTCATCAAGGATAACCGTCTGGCCATAGTTCTCTGCCATGAACGCCCGTAGCTTCTCGCCTTTTTCCCGATACAGGTTCTGTAATTCGTCAGCAAGGTAAAGCCCATCCGGCCCAAGCAGTTCCAATAGCTTGGCAATATCTTTTTCCTTCCTCGCAAGGTATTCTTCTTCAACGGCTTCCAACTTGGACTCAAACTCTTCGGAAGTAATGGCGCCATCATCAAGGCTCTTGTTTAAGCCCTCCAACTCCTGTTGGTACTTACGATAGTTGCCGAAATCCATCCCCTTGTCTCCAAGGTTTTCTCTCAATACATCCAAGCCATCCTTCTCTCTCAATGTCTGATAGACTTTTACAAGGCCATACTTGGTTAGCTCATGCCCCATAAAGGGAATAGTTTTTGTAGAAAGCTCATCAAAATACCTTGGAGAGTTCTGCCCTGCAATCTCCATCATTCCACGCATGATGCGAATCGCATTGGACGTAGCCTTTTCTTTTTCTACCCCTCGCTGTTGCTCTGCGAATTGGACGTTGTTCTGTAAGAATGTCCCTATGTCCTTAAAGGATTTCATGGAAGACATCACTTCGAGGAGTTGTTGAAGGCTCATGAATTGCGTGAAGATTCTATCTAAAAAGCCCGTTCCCCGTTGGTCCCTTTCCATTACGGCTTTTCTAAGGGCATCACGATTCTTCTCTCCTCCTACTCGCTCATTGATTTTAGCGTTAAAATCATTATAGAAGCGCTCAATACGTTCATTAACCTTTTTCCTGCGGAGTCGCCCTTCACGCTGTAGCTCCTTCAATGTCTTAACTGCTTCCGCAAGTTGCTGTGCATTGAGAGCATACTTATACCTTCCGTTAGGCATCTTCTCCCGATACAACGCACTACCAAACACCTCAAGGAGATTCTTTTGGTTTTCCAGATTTTCCAGTTCCAGAGCAAGTTCTTCTGTGGCAGGCTGGTTTTGAAGCTCATCTATGGTGCTATCCAAGACTTCAAGCTGGGTTGCAACTTCGGAAGGAGACATAGCCATAACCTCAAGGGCATCCATAGTCTCCTCTCTGGCTTGTGCGTCCAAAGAACGAGAGCGCCCCTTGGTGTCCTTAAAAGCATTCTCGGCAAGCCTCCGCAAGCTCTCTATGCTTTTAGTAGCAAGCTTCTTCTCTGCTTCTTTTGCCTTTTGTCCTTCCTTAACATCTTTTGTAATTTCTTTTGTAATCAGATTGCGAAGGAATGACATTTCTTTATTAAACGCCTCTCTTGCCTTTTGAGCTTCCTTTTTTGCTTCCTCTTTCTTCTCTCTAATTATTTTTTTTATCCGCTCTCTTTCTCTGCGGGCATCCCGAAGAGCTTTTTCTTTTTCTTTTTTTGTTCGTGCCTTTTCACGTCTTTTTGAGGCTTTTTCTTCGCGGGCCGCCTTTGCAATTTCAGCCCTTATTTTCTCTTTGGTTTTTGCTATGCTTTCTTTCTCTAGTCTTTTGTTTTCCTCTACCTTCCTAGACATCAGGGCGCGGATTATTTCTTCTGCCTGTTTCCGACTAGCTTCCTCTGCCCTTTCATTCAACGCTCTAACGGTCGCATCAAGAGCTGTTTTCATGTCCGCATTGAAGGCCTCATTGCTTTTCGGATTAGCCAGCCTGTCAGCAAGTTGGTTAGAAATAAACTTCCGGCTCCCCGAAGCCATAGCATTAGCGATAGAGAGGACAGAGTTCAGCAATGCTTTCTGCTGGCCCCTCTCTGTTAGCTTGCCTTGTGAAAACCTTTCGGAAAGCTTGGTCATGCTTCTCTGCAATTTATGAAGCTGTCCAACCGACTTTTCCGATGTCCCTCCAATAATACTCTTGATAGCTTCGTTAATGGTTTTAATAGAGGGAGTTACGTCTATTGTTCCTCTCCTTCTCGCAGAAGGAAGAGTTTTTCCCATCGGCAAAATGTTTTCGCCCGTTGCTCCATTGATAAGCTCGCCAACGTCCTGTCCATCACGACGCTCGGCCATTGTCGCCAACGATTTAGACCATTTAACAAAATCGGAAGAGACAACTCCCTGCTCAATGGCTTCTCTTATCAGATTGCCTTCTTCAAAAATATTGCCGACTTCCGCAATGGCGTCTTTCTGCCACTCCAAAATTGTCTGAACATTCCCCGGCATTGAGGAAAACAACTCTGGCGTTGTAGCTAAAGCTTTCCCCATATTGGCAAGATGCTCCTGCAACAGAATATCATTGCTCAAGTCCCCTATTTCTTCGCTACTGCGGCCCAAGAATTCCAAGTAATTCCTTACCTGTGTTTCAATGACGTCTCTGGAAATAACGCCGCTCTCCAAATCAGATATTGCGCGGGCATGAATTATTTCTTCGAGAATATTGAGAGGATTCGCTTCACCCCTCGCAACAGCAATCGTGCCATCTCTATATGCAGATACAATTTCCAGCTCATTTGCTACATCTTCAATACTTACTTTCCCATCACGAAAACTCTGCAACAATTCCGGGTCTTGGTTAATTACAGCCAAAGCCCTAAGTCGTGCTATAGTTGCATTGTTGTCTTCTGTGGATTGGATTTTTGCTCGGAGTTCGTCAGGAGTATAGCTTTTTATCTTTGCGTCTTTCCCAACACTTGCTTCTATCTCTTCCTGTGCGAAAATATTTAACGCCCTGATGAATCCCGGATTAGACTGCAACGCTTGAGACATGAACGTCCCTGCGATTTCGTCTGTTACTGTGGTTACTTTTTCAGCTCCACTTACCGGGTCTCTCTCAACAATATTAAAGGTTCCGTCCCCGTTGTCGGATATCTCCGGCATCAGCTCAACATCCTTAAACCTCTCTGCATTCTTAGCTAAAAAGTTCAGGAATATCCCCGCTTGCTGGTTTGTTATTTGCACGTCGGGGCTTACCCGGTTATTGCGAAGGGCCGATATAAGCCTGTTTGTGCGCTCCTTGCCGTCTGGCATTTCGGCAATAGCCACAGCTTCCGATTCGGGTACACCATAAGCTTGAAGAGCCGAAGCGCTTCTTCCTACTCGGTTGATGAGGTGGTTAGCTTGATAGCCCCCAACAGCACCAATGGAGCCGCCAAGAATGGCTGTAGCCCCCAATAGTTCAGGGGATGTGAAGTCCAATGTTTCCCACCAGTTTTTAAGGGTGTTTTGCTGGGTAAGCTCAAACCCCGCAGAGCGCATTACATTCTCCAATCCAACATAAATTGGGTCAGCAATGACTTCTTGGGTATATTCAGACAAAGCACCAGCCGCCGCACCTCTTACGGTAGCGGGAACTCTTCCGACAACAGAGGCCATTTTCCTACCTGCCTCTGCCACCTTAATACCCTTGGTGGCCAAAGCACCAGCACCAAGAGTTATGTTTTCAAGGAGACCTTCCAAGGCCCCAACAGTAACACCATATGTCAATGCTCCTGCCCTAGAAGAATTCGTCCTATATGCCTCAAGACCTACCGTTGAACCATACACCATTGAGCCGACAGCCATACCTGTGGCGGCCATAGATACAGGGCCTCCACCACTAGCTAAAAGAGTACTTCCTGTTACTGCCGTTATCTTGGGAACTTGGTCTGTTACTACCTTAGCCGCTATTCCTAGCCACGAAGTAGGCATGTCTCGGCCCTGACGATATTCCTGCTGGATAGCCAACGCAAGGCGTTCTGCTTGGGCGCTATCACCTCCTCCGTCAACCATGAGCCTAGCAAAGCGGGAGACATCAGAGGCGGTGTCGTCTATGGCTTGGGTTAGCCAAGTCCTGTCGTCTTTGGGCAACATGTAGGGAAGCATCTGAATGGCTAGAGAGAACGTCTCTCCTTCCCCAAGCTTCAACAACCTGTCTGCCATCTTGTCCCAATCCAGCTCTCCGCTTTCTATGTATTCATCTTTAATCCATGAGACGGAGTTATACGCACGCTGGTAAATGTATTTAAGCGCAGGTTCTTGGTTGAAAATGTTTTCCGCATACAGGTTTAGATTGCCTTCCAAGCTGTCGATTGCTTTCTGGTAATCGCCTCCTGTTTCTATAAAGGAATCGAAAAATCTGGTAGAGGCTTCATTGTATGCTGTCTCCTCATCCTTGTTCCTTTGAAGCTCTTGAGCGTATTTGCTGACAACTCCGTGCATTGAGTCGGTTTGATAATGCTTTTTCAGGAGTTCTAGTGCATACCCTTTATCCATCTCCCCTTCCGGGAAAAAGTTTTCAACAATGCGATTGAAAACATATTTGTCTCGCATAAACTGCGGGGCATTATTGAAATCCCTAATTTGCTCAACACTAAGTATTTTTTCCAGCTTATTGTTTGTTACATCTTGTGCAGGAACATCCCCAAACAAGCCTGTTGTTGGATTGATATACCTAGTAACCGAATAAACTATATCTTCGTTTCTTTTTATCTTCTCACGATACCTCTCATACTCCGGGTCTATACCATTTGCTTGCAGTTCCTCACGCAATGTCCCTACGGCATCTAAGGCTTCTCGTGGAGTAGTAGGAAGCAAGCTAGACGACATCCTTAAATAATCGTCAAGCTTTGTGCGAATACTTCTCTTGTTTCTTAAAACCCCTTCAATTTGTTCAGAAGAGTAAGCTTGAGGATTTGCTTCTAAATCCTCTTCTGTTATTTCAGGTTGCTCCTTATTAGAAGCGAGGCCCGAATTCATTTTCTTTATTTCATCCAACAGGATAGAATCTTCGGGTTGTTCTGAAAGCTCTTCCATGATTTGTTTATAAATTATTCCAATAGGAAAGCAATGCACAATAAATTCCCTGCTCTCCTTGTGCATCTAATCCAGCTTTCGCCGCTATCGCTTTGGCCGAAATCATAGCTTGCACATCCATTAAATCTTTGTGTGGAGCTTGGAGGAAAGATTCATCTGCTACGATAAATCCTTGAGGGGGCGCCCCGGCCCGTTTATATATGCTCAAGTAGTCTTTCTCGTTTGTAATGAAAGAGTTACTTCCGGCCCAAACAATAAAAGCACCATTAGTCGGAATATCTATAGAAGCTTTATTCGATATAGCCGACACTCTAACGTTGTTCGGAATAAATGTCGCCTTTCTTTCGTCTCTGTCTTGCTGTCCAGAAGGATAAACAGAGGCAGAAGATAATGGGTCAATACTGCTGATATTATTCCGGGAGAACGCCTCTTCTTGTGCGAAAAAAACAAGCTCATAAAGCTCTTGTCCGGTAGGAGATTTCCCATTGTGTTCTGCCCTATATTCAGCAATCTTATCAGAAAGGACGGAACGAACTTCGCTTTTTATCTTTTCTTGCAGGAACAGATTGTTCGAGTCCGGCACATACTCCATTACCGCATACCTGTCTTTTGACGTTTTCGGGTCTAGGTATGTCCTGCTTTTGTCTAAGAAAAACTGGTTCTTCCTCTCTTTGAACTGGGTATTAAACTCTTCCTCCGTCAAATAAATCGGAGTAGTCCCTCCTTGAGTTCCGGTGTAATCCTCTGTCTTGGTCAGAGGTAGTTGGCCGTTATCCCAAAACTTCTCTACCAACTTGTCAGCCTGATTGAACGTTTCCGGGGAAATCTTTTGTGTTACAAGCTTGAGCAATGAGTTCTTGTCGCTGGTGCTGAAATTCATCCGCTCAAGAAGCCGTTCAGCTTGGGAGAGGATGTTGGCCTGTCCCTCTGGCGACTCTTTGTGATAATCCTCTGAAAGCTTGACTGCCCAATTAGACATGGCCGCAAACTGCATTGGAGTCGGCTCAACCTTGGCGCTCATGGTCTTCTTCATGTTGAGGAGGTTGACATATTGCTGGGTCGTCAGCTGGTTTGTGTCCAATAGCTTTTTGGCGACATCCATCTCAAACTCTTCCGGGTTGAACAAAAACTTCTGTACGAGAGAGTCATACGATTGCTTTTGAATCATGCTTATCCGGCCCTGCGCTTGGTTCAATGCGTACTGCTGTTGCTCATAGGTCAATTCACGACGCTGTACAGCACCATCCCTGTTCACCTCTTCCAGAACACCCCAAGGGTTCCTCAATGTTTCCTGCTGGATGATGTCTTGTGTCTGGGCTTGAACAATTCCATTCTCATTCAACATCTTTTCCGCAGGTGTTAGGTAGGGGCTTTTATTTATCTCCCTAGCCAACCCGAAATCCCTGTTGGCCACAGCAATCTTGAACGCCGCATTAGTTTCGTCTGCGGCCATCTTTGATATTCTGTCTGCCGCCATCAGGCCCACCTTGTTCTTCTCCTCTTTCAGCAACAGGTTGAGCCTTTCATTGGACAACATCTGATTGCGCCCAACATAAAACGATTTGGCATACTTGTTGTTAATCTCTGCCGCCCTTGATGTCATCTCCTCCGTATAAGCGTCCAGCCAAACCGCAGGGTTGTTCATCGTGCTGGGGTCTTTTTGAAGCTGATTGAAAACCTGTGTGGAAGCTTCCATGTACTCTGCTTGCATGCGCCGTGACTGAATACTGTCGTTCGTTGTCTCGACTTCCGCTTGCGCCTTCGACCACATTGTGAGTCCTTCTCCAAGGTCGCCAAGCTCCTTTACTCGGCTCTCTTTGTCGAACTCATTTCCAATAGGAACATATCTGGCCGCATCATAAGTGGAGCGCAAATAACGGTTTGAAGGAGAAGGCAACAACCCCTCCTTGTTCGCACTACTGACACCCAGTCTTATGTCTCTAGTATCGTTGGTCGCCATGATTAAAATAACCCTCCTATGGATGAACCTATCTTAGAACCTATCGCCATTCCGGTGGGGCCTCCAAAATAAGCTCCCACACCAGAGCCAAGTAGTGAGCCAAGGAATCCACCGGAGGAGCGCTTGCTAGCCTTCCGGGCTTCGCTTGCCCGCCAATCAGCAACGCTTGCTTGATACATTGTGTTCTGCCTCTTTTGTTCCGCTTCCACCCAAGCATCAGCTATTTGTTGCTCGAACTGGCTCATTGTCGCCTGTTGTACAGCGCCTATGGAACCGGAAGTCGGGGCGAAGCCTGTCCTGACTGCTGACACCCTTTGCTGGGCTAGGTATTTCTCCTGATTCCCTCGAAGGCGAGACATGTTTATTCCGGCAATCCTGTATGCCGACTCGGCTTGATTCCTTAACGCCTGTGCCTGATTCTCATAACTGGCGACATAGTTGGCATATGACCGCTTCTTGCTCAAGGAAGACGACACATCCGAAAGAACACTACCAAATCCTTTAAGCGTCGCAGAGTTGAAGCCGAACGGGTCAAACGTGTCATCCCATGCTATTTTGTTGGGACTAGACTTCTCGAACCCAGCTGACGTATCTATTGAAGCCGTTGATGATAAATAACTTGTGTTAGGGTTATATGTCGGCGGCTGGGGCATTTCAGGATAACCTATCTGATAATCAATATCATACAGGCCGTTCATTGGCTCCAATCCAGTCAACGAAGGTAGGAGCGCATTCGTAACACCAGTCGTAGGGTCTGTCCAAATTTCGTTGTAAGCTGGCTCTGCTATTTCTGTTCCACCCCAGAGTTGACCATTAAGAATGTCGCTTCCCCACATCCATGAGGGGAAGCCTGTCAATGGCAACAAACCATCTGCGGTTAGGCCGCCTGTGTCAGCTAATGATAGTGGAATCATACAGAATATACGCCGCTAATACGTTCACCTTTTTAGCATCATCTAAGGAAAAGTACAGCCTTGTATCAGTAGAACTTTGCCCACTCAATACAACATGTCCTCGCCCGTTAGACAAGTTTGTTGATACCGACATGGAAGTGCTCTTTTCCATAGCTAAAGGAGCATCGTAATCTAAAGCTTGCACTGTCGCTTGAATCCTCGGTGCTCCATACTCAAGTCCATATTCGTTAAGGAATTCGTCAGAAGGAATCAAGTCGTTGCTTTCGTCTCGTGACACTTGATACCTAAGTTGGCTAATCTTAGTGGTAGTGGCAGGGATGACGTAATTGTTAGCATTCCCCATCGGCATCGACACAAACTCTGAAAAGATGTGAAGCCCGAAAGTGAAGTTCGGGAAAATGGATTGTAGCCCTAACGGCGGCATAATAAAACCATCATAACCCGGTTGTGCTATATAGGATTCGGATTCAACGTTGAATACAATTTTGCTATCGGAGAACAAGCCCTCCCCTTCTTGTGCCTGTTGATAATAAGAATAATCATTGTTTATCGAATTTCCGCTAAAGCAATAACCTGTTGTCGTTCCACTAACTGCCGATATGACATCCAGATAAACAGGCTTGGTGTCATCATACTCAATCTTGGAGTTCAATACGGTTGTTCTGACGTCCATGTACGGGAAGTATCCGTATTCCGTCTCATGGGTAGAATCACTAAAACAGGAAACCTGTAATATTTCTTCATTCCCCTCAAAGGCGGCTGATTCGTTTCTTGAGAAGAAAACCTTTATTTTCTGGTTAGCGTTTACAGTTAAGCCACTAAACAGGAACTCAAGCAAAGGAAGCTGGTTCTTGTTGTCAGGAAGCTCTACCGAGTTGGTTGAGCGAGCTAATAATGCTTGTGTCTCTGAATCGTACACAAACAAATAAAACGGCCCCTTGGTTAATTGGCCTAGAGAAGGGTCATATTGGTTCTCAAAAAGGAATGCTGTTATCTCAACAGAGCTACCATTAGCCGCCGGATTATTGAAAACAGAAGCGTCATCGAAGGTAAAATAAAATTCTGATACCCAGGATTGAGAGTCAGCTGGTTTTGTCTGAATCGTAACTTGTTCACTACTAGATGTTTCTTTGAAGTACCCATTGACTAGAATTGTATTAAGCGCGTCTGAATCGGTCGTACTCCCCGTGAAGAATAAATCCCATGACATAGGGTCAAATCCTCCCGCATTCCCGGCATCCGTGTCGGTCGTGTTCCCGGTGGAGAAGAAGTCAACACAAGGATTGCTGTCCTCCATATAAGAGAGGAAGTATTGATTGGCGTTTACGAAATCGTTCTCGCCTTTACCTTTTACGGAAACAATCAATCCTTCTTCGCCTTTTACCGGGTTATTGTAACAGCATACCTGATTTATGAAGGCTCCTTGAATATCGCATTGGAACCAGCCATTGATGTCCTGCACCCGGTTATACAGCAACCCTAAAAGCCTTCCGTCGCCAGTAGTACCCCACCAGATTGGGTCAGGGTCTTTCTGAATCGAATGAGAAGTAATCCCATAATCAAACAAATCGGATGCCATAATCGTCACATCTTCCGATGTGTAGCCATCAATCTGGAAAGAGTAGATTGACTGGATAACACCCTTTTTGTCTCTAGGGATGAAAAACAGGCTCTCCGTCATCAGTTCCCCTTGCGCCACAGAAGAACCCCATCTGGATTGCTCTTTAATAATGGGTACAGGATTGCTTGAGTCGCTGTCGTTCAGCACCCATTCGCCAATGTCTGTTCCTACTATCAAATCCTTAGAGGAAGACAACCATTGAATCTTTTGGCTCTGGTTCGCGCCTATCGTCAAATCCCAGCCGGAATCTGCCATGTCGTCCACAGAGAACTCATTATACCTGTCAACACGGGAAGCCCATATTGTTTGGGGTTGGGCCTTGGTTGAAGCCAATATCAGCCGCCCATTACGCAACGCTATGCAGGAAGGATAGCCTTTTTCTACAGAGAAAGCACACTTGACTAAATCGTTAAACTTGGCCGAATAGTAGTTGGTGCTACTGATATTGGTTTGAGTCAGCTGGTAGTTGCCACGACCAAACAAGGAACCAAATGTTTTGAATATGCCATCCAGCACAGGGGCATACATCATTGGCATAATGGTCAGGTTTTGGAATACCGTCGCATCTGTCGTTGTTGAAGTAAGCCTCTTTTGATTAGGCCACACGGCAAAGGGAATGTCTGTCTGATAAACACCACCTCCATTATCAACCTCAATGGACTGGCCAGCATCACCAGTATCGGTGGACACGTTTCCGTTCTCACCAATATAAACCAGCCCAACAAATACGCCCGGAGTATTGCTTCCTGACATGCTAAGCTTCCTCGGCTGTGAGAACCAGTTATTGTTGATTCGGAAGACTGTGTAGCCGCCGCCAGAAGGATAGCCTGAAAAGACCTTGCTATTCTCCAAATAACTTACAAGAACCCCTTTGGTTGTCGCCACTTCTGCGTCTGTGCTAAGAGTCCAGTCGCCTCGAACGTAGCGGCACACAATATTAGCCATGCGGAAAAAGTTAATGGGAATGCCGACGTTGGAGCCAGTAGAGAAATTGTATATGTTCCCATTCAATGCGCCGTCCGTTTTGTTCATCAGGCAGGAGCCGATAACAATATCCCCCGGAGTATATTCTTTTAACCACTCGGCAATTCGAGTCCCGTCGTTGCCTGTTAATTGCGCGACGGAACCATCAGAAAGGAAATACCTGTCCCCAAAAACAGCGTTGACAGTGTTTAAGGAGACGCTGGTGTCCTCATAGACGTAATAGGGAATATCCGGGTATGTCTCATGGTTCCTACAAAACATGGGACTATCGGGATTAGTTCCTTGGCCTTTATCCCTTATATAGTAGTCGTCGCTCTTGGGATAAGTCAGGAAGTCCATTGTTGTCAACTTGAAGCCGATAACAGCTTCTTCCTGATAAATCTTTTCGTTGCCCTGATATATCTGTTTAATCGGGAAAACGGAATTATTGTATTGCTGGATTTGATAATCATTAAGCTTGAACACACTCGAAGTGTCTCCAAACATTTGAGCCATTATTAGCGACGTCCTGTGGTCGTTGTTATTAAAGCTTTTATCAGGCACATCTCCTTGCCCAAAATTCACTTTAATCCCAATGCCGCTAAAATCTGAACCAGCACTAAAGGTTTCTTTGAAAGAAACATAAGATTGAGCATCGGTCGAACTCCCCGGAGTTCCCCCAATAACAAAACTTAACAAGTTGCCCAAAGAAGAATCAACCTCGACTTCGGAGGAGGAATACTTATAGAGGCCTAACGTTCCATAACTGTTATTACATCCTATGCTTGCGTAAAGCTTGTTTCCTCGCCACGTCAGGAAGCAATAAATGTTGATAGGTATGTTTTTATTGAAATCGCTAAAATCTACAGTCTGGTCAGAGCTAACGCCAATGTTTTCCAGTTGATGTACAACTCCATCCGAAGTAGTTATAGCCCACTTCGTATCGGCGCCACTACCGCTAAAACCAAAAGCAATAGATTTGTTGTCCTTAAAGTTTAAGGTAAAGAAAGGTTGTGTTTTTGCATTTAGCCTATTAACGCCATACAAACCAAAACACAAAGAGTTTTTTGTGGAAAGATTCGTGTTTGAGGAGGTGTCAAACTCAACAACATACTTGTCCTCTGCCATCGACGTCTGCGGAAGTTGTGCTGGCTTCGCCGTCCTTGTTAATTCCAGCGGGAAGAAGTCGGGATGCACTATCCACATTTTGTCGTTTTGGGAGACATACTTGATTTTCTCCAAGTCCGTGTCCCAAAAACGCCCATGCCTCTCATTGCCAACATCAGCCGTCCATCCGTTGATGCCAGCCTGAAAAACAGAATCTATCTCAAGATTTACTTCCCACCTTCTAGTCTGGTCTCCAAAATATCCGCATTGATAAATGGTCGCAAATGGCTTGCATCCTCCGCTCTCATACTTGTTGTCGGAGTGGACGCAAACAATGTATTCCTCGTTGTTGGTGCAAGGGAACTTCAATATCCGAAAAGGATTTTTGAATGCGTCAATCACACCAAAACCCGGTCGCCTCTTTAACATACCAAACTGACGAGGAATAAAGTTCCTCATCAAAGAACAACTCGTCTGGTATTTCTGCATGTCAACTCGTGGGGTGAAGTTCTCGGAAACCTGCCCCCCGTTGAAGTTGAGTTGCATTTGAAATTGCCGGGTATTTGAGGCCATATAGCTGAATGAATTTTAGGTTAGTCTGGGATGTAAGTGGGAGAACCGTGATATGGGGCGGTCGTCCCAAATGGATAGCGGCCCCAAGTGGACTGGCTCATAAGCTTGTTGCGGTAGTTAAACCTGCCTCCCGTGTTGTTGATGAAGTCGTTGTCCCGCATCCTGTGCAACTCCCTCTGGTACATGTCCGCTATCATGTTGTAGAGTTCAATGTTGTTCGTGATGCGTACACACGTAAGATAGGCCCACCTGATTCCTATGAGCGGTTTTAGCTGGTCAGGTATGCCTTGAAGCGTTGTCCCGTCTGTGGGGGCGGCAATGTAAACCAGCCTCAACTGGTCAACGTTTGCCAAGATGAACTCTCCCTCTATCTGCACAAACTGCGCCTGAATATTCCAAGGCTCCCCATTTACGGAGATTATTGTCACTAGGTCGTCAGGCTTCGGGAAAGCATTGTGATAACCAAAGGCCGCCACCTCTGTGGGTGACGGCTCAATGATTACCCTTTTCCGGGCGAAGTTCCATTCGCCATCAATCATGACATCTTGAATAGCGAATGGAAGATATGCCTCTAATGCCTGACCTTCTACTGACTTTTTCCCCGTTTCCGGGTAGCTTTGGATTTTGTATTGGCCTAACAACCCCAAGGCATAATTAGCAATATCTAGGTCAGTCATTGTTTTTTCAGATTAGGGGATGATTAGGTCCATGACAATGGTGAGAGATTTTTTGGCCGCGACCGGCGCAGTATTAGAGACGATACAAGCAATATTGTACTTCTCTTTCAGGCGTTCGTGGGTAATCTCTTCCCCGTCAATATTGATACCATTATCGACAAGATATTGCGCTGGGTCAAAAATCATTGCACCGGCGGGGGATAGTGAGGAACCGGCGGGGGATAGTGCGGAAGTAGAGGTAACTCTCACAATTTCTCCTGCGGTTGCAGTTGCCGTCAAAGACAACATTCCGGTTCCGGAATATTTGGCATTACCCGCCTTGTCTAGAACTTGGATGTTGAGCGAGTAAGTACCCGCACCCACCCCGTCATGCGTCAGAGCGATTGAGGAAACGTCAATCACCACTCCCGGAGGAAGGGGAAGGTCAACAATCGTCGAAGACGCAGGGGTTGCAGTAGCCCCTGCCTTGTACACAATCGTCTTTTTCAAGACCTGTCCTCGTTGAAGCTGTGCACTCAAATACGGAGGCATCCCGGCTTCAACCTGCGCTTTTGCTACAGAAGGATATTCTGCCATAACTTTTTTGCCTTTCTATGTTGGATTAGAAGTTGCCGGAAGAACCCGCCACGTCAATCTTGAGCACGCCCTTGTCTTCGATTCGGGTCGCGCCCATTGCGATTTCAGAGTAGGTCTGCCATACATACTGGTTGGTCGGAAGTTCTT
>OHFO01000008.1_pt1 | contig 59172 bp, 97 predicted proteins | sample 1567541 | NCBI WGS metagenome assembly OHFO01 (sample SAMEA3879595, study PRJEB24766) | human gut metagenome | biome: human-associated habitat; feature: feces | place: USA | collected 1985/1987 | reverse complement strand
ATTATCAACGTGCTTGGCAAGCCGCTACCGTTCCGCAGCAACATGAAAACTTATATCACCAACGACTACGGCAAGATTGACGCTGCAATCCACAGCACCAAGCGTAAGTCCATCGTCATTGACGATGCCACCTACCTTATGACAGGCGAGTTCATGAGGAACGCAAAGGTCGCTGGATTCCAGAAGTTTACCGACATGGCAGCCAACTTCAACGCTCTGCTGATGCGGGCAAAGGAACTGCCGGACGATGTTGTGGTCTACTTTTTCGGGCACAGCGAACGCGACGGAGACGGCGGCGAGAAGTTTAAGACCATCGGCAAGCTGCTGGACGAGAAGGTCTGCGTGGAAGGGTACTTCACCATCGTTCTGAAAACCGTTGTGCAGGATGGGCGATACCTGTTCAGCACTCGCAATGATGGGATGGACACCGTGAAAACCCCGCTTGGGATGTTCAACGATGCGCTGATCGAGAACGACCTCGCCGCCGTAGACAAAACCATCCGTGAGTATTACAACATCCCGGTTCAGCCGGATAACAAAGGAGAGTAACAGATGAAGAACATCAACTGGAATGACGTGCAGGAAGCCACCGAACGCCGTGACCTGCCTGTTGGCGGCTATGTTGCCGGTATCTGCAAGGCAACGGACGAACCCGCAAAGGAGCGCCTGAACATCGAGTGGGAAGTCGCAGAGGGCGAGTTCAAGGGTTACTGGCGTGAGCAGACCGCTTCCCTTATCGAGCGCGGCAAGCTGAATCCGGGCGAATGGGCATGGGGCGGCAAGACCATCAAGAGTTACAAAGAGAAGGCGCTGCCGTTTTTCAAGGGTTTCATCACCGCTGTGGAGCAGTCCAATCCCGGCTACAAGTTCAACAACGATGAAAAGACCCTGCGTGGCAAGCTGGTCGGCGTGGTTCTCCGTGAGGAAGAGTACATGGGCAACGATGGCAACGTCAAGACGAAGCTGGTCGTTGACCGCTTTACCAGCGTGGATAAGATTCGTTCCGGCGACTATGAGGTCAGACCGAAGAAGACGCTGGCTTGTGGGTCTGGCTCCGGCTACTCGCAGGGCGGGAACGATGACTTTTCTGTGATTGAGGGCAACACGGATGACCTTCCGTTCTGACCTGTAAAGCGTTGACCGCCTACCTTATATAAGAGCTGCGCTATCTGGCTAAACGGGCGTTTGGAAAGATGAAGGTTTTAGTTGCCTGTGAGGAATCGCAGGAAGTCTGTAAAGCGTTCCGGGCGAAAGGTCACGAAGCCTATTCCTGCGACCTGATTGAACCGTCCGGCGGGCATCCAGAATGGCATATTCTCGGTGACTGCCTAAAGGCTATTGAGGGGGGGGCAGGTCGTGACCATGGACGGAATCGCGCATGATGTGCCCCGCTGGGATATGATTATCGCATTTGTCCCCTGCACAAAGACGAGCAACGCGGGAGCAAGACACCTGTACAAGGGAGGAAAGCTCAATCTTTCCCGGTATTATGAGGGATTGTGCGGCAAGGCGCTTTTTCTTGCCGTGTGGGCAGCTGATTGCGAAAAAGTGGTGATTGAGAATCCTACACCCAGCAAGATTTTTGATTACCCAAAGCCTACGCAGGCAATCCAGCCCTACGAGTACGGACATCCGTACAGCAAGAAAACGCTACTGTGGGAGCGCGGCGTACCGCCGCTGTACCCGACAAACATCGTAGAACCTACCGCAACATGGTGTCCGTCTGGTTCTTACGCACATAAGCATGATAAGCGCAACAAGGGTATGTTTACCACCGACCGCGCAAAGAATCGCGCAAAGACTTTTCCGGGCGTGGCAAAAGCTATGTCCGAACAATGGGGGTAAAACAATGATTACCTGTTGTCTCAACTGCACATCACGCCACCAAGCCTGCCACGACACTTGCGAGAAGTACAAGGCAGAGAAGAAAGACTTCGAGGAGCGCAAGGCTTTCGTGTATGAGCTGAACCACAGCCAGAGCGTGTACCACCATGATTGTGAGGACAAGCACCGGGAACGTGGCAAAAAGCGGTTTCTCGGAAGTGAATTTAGAGGTGAACGAGGATGATTTGTAAAGCAAACAATCTTGAGGAAAGCACGCTTGAGGTTGTGCTTCCTGTTGGTTCGGACAAAATTTTTGAGAATGTGCGTCGTGTTTCTGTAAAGACGTGCGATAGCAATTTGGCGAAATTTTTTCCTGAGGAAGCGTTTGGAGCGGAGGCGTGGATAAGAGTTGAGGACAAAAGGCCAGAATACGATGAACCTCTCTTGATTGTGGTTGTAAGACCTAACGGAGAATGCTTTAGAGACATCGGATGGCTTGACAGCAAAACAAAGGAATGGAACAGGACATACCAATTAGCCGACGGCACGGTTACGCATTGGATGTATCTTCCCGGCTTCCCGGATTTTGAATCATGAACACCGGCAAACAGTTTGAAGCAGACTTCAAAGCATCCGTCCCGTCCGATGCGTGGTGCTACCGGCTGAAAGACAGTGCTGCCACCTACTACGGTGGCAACGAGAACCTGTCGTTTTCCATAGACAACATCTGCGACTTCCTTGTGTACCGATACCCGATGAATCACCTGTTTGAACTGAAAACCATAGAAACGCCCTCTATTCCTCTGGAAAAGGTGTTCGGCAAGTACGACAAGGCAAAGTGCAAATACCGCAAGGAAAAGCACATCACCGACATGGTGGATGCGATGGGGTATAGCGGTCAGACCGCCCATGTGATAGTCAATTACAGGGCAGTCAACCGCACCTTTGCAATCCCTGCCAGCAAGGTTCTAGCATTTCGTTATACCGAGAGCCGGAAGAGCATCCCTTGGCAGTGGGCAGAGCAAGAGGGGATAGAGGTCAAGGCAAAAAGGCTGCGTGTCCATTGGCGGTATAACGTGGATGGACTACTAAAGAGTTTGGAGAAAGAGAATGAGCATGAAATGTGACCGTTGCGGAGAAGTGTTTAACCCTGAACCGCCCGATGAGATGGGAAGGCATAAGCCCAATGCCGTGATTCTGGTTGACAAGAACGTGCATGACGCATGGGACTACTGGAGTTGCGATTGCTATGATGAACCGTTTCTTTGCCCATCTTGCATGGCAAAGCTGAACAACTGGCTGAAAGGAGAACAGGAACGACAAGCAAAATGGATTTGCGACCATGAAAGCAACTCAATCGAGTGTGACAAGTGTAGAGCAGAATACAAACTCTCGCCGTATGAACGTGTATCGGATTTTGATTATTGCCCTAACTGCGGCGCAAAGATGGAAGGGATAAAAGAATGAGCAAGAAAGTTTCAGACATCCTGCCTAAGACAGAAATCTTGGCACAGTTGGCAGAAGAAGCATCTGAGTTGGTACAGGCTGCGTTGAAGCTGCGCCGTGCGCTGGACTGCACGAACCCGACACCGAAGAGTGTTGAAGAGTGCAAAGAAAATCTGCTAGAAGAACTAGCAGACATTAAAGTTGCGTTTACGGTCTATTTGTCTGATTCAAAACCATGTATCAAGGCAAGGGTTTCGGAGGAAATCTACAAGACCGCCGAGATAAAGCTTGATCGTTGGCTCTCTCGCCTTGAAGCAAAGGAGCAGTCAGATGAATAAGTGTAGAAACCGCCCTTCAAATGGAAAACAGGCGATGTCAGCCAACCTCCGCAAAATCGCACGGCAGAACCAGTTGTACGGCTTCCGCATGGCTCTGGATGGCATCGCTGCCACATGGGGCGCACTAATTCAGAACATTCGGTGCGATGCAGACCTGACCGATGAACAGGTGCAGAAAATCATCCGTATCGGTGACAGGTACTGGGAGATGGTCGGCAAGTTCAAAGAAGAGGACATGACACCTGACGAGTTTGCAGATTACATCACCGCAAAGTCAGAACAGGTCGAAAAAGAGCTGAGAGAAAGGTGGAGCTAACAATGTTTGAATTTGTAACTCGTTGGCTAGTCTGCCTAGTCCTGCTGGCGGTGGTAGTTCAGTCTGAACGGACAATCAAAAACACGGCAGACAACCTATTTGAAGAACGACAGGCAATGCTCGTCTGGCTGTTCGTCAACGTGTGTTTGGCTGTTTGTACGGCTGTTGTGATGGGGTGGAGGTAAAAATGGAAATTCGTGGAGAGCATGGCAAACAGAGAGTTCGTTTTGATTCGCTCAAGGAAGGAGAACCGTTTTACTACAAAGGCGAACTTCTTATGAAGACAAGCGAGGTTACTGACAATTCTGGCTTTTACGGTGGCACTACATATAACTGTGTGTCGCTCCGTCACGGTAGGATTATGGAATGCCATGATGATACAATGGTCGGCGTTGCAAGGGTTCATATCGAAAAGGAGTACTGATGGATAACGAACTTTACTGCCCAATGAAAATGACCAGCAATCCGCTTGGTCGGTGCGTATGCGAGAAAGAAAAGTGCGCTTGGTGGCGACAGTTGGACAACTGCTGTTCCGTCTGGTGGATTGCGGGGACGCTGGACAACATCGAAATGAAGATGAAGAGGTGAGAGCATGAAAAAGCGAATTTACCTTGTTCTCGAAACCGAAGCGGACGAGGATGACAAGAGCATCCTTAACGATATTGAGCAAGAACTTGGGATGGCTACACATTATTTTGAAACCGTTTCTTATAGCGAAATCGGGTTTGAGGGTTTGTGGAGAAGCACATTTGAACAACCACCTAAGAAAGAAGATGCAGATGAAAACGGCTATGTGATGGCGATTGCTGGGCCGATCACAAAGTCCGCTTGCGTAGGTTATCCATATAAATGGTTGTGGAATGGCGTTGCAAAGCATCCATACGCATATCCTGTTTGGAAGCCCATCAAGGAGGCCTGATACATGGCAACACCCCCGAAGCGTGGTCGTGGCAGACCGCCGCTGACCGAAGCGGAAAAGAAAAAGCGTGAGAAGCGGGCGCAAAAGGCGAAAGAAGAAGCCGCTGCGAAGCGTGAGAAAGAGCGTGAGAAGAAGAAACAGCAGATGCTTAACAAGCGGAAATCTATCCGCTCACAGGTGAGTAAAAAGGTGAAAGAACAACAGGAGTTAGCAATCACGAGGTCTAAGATGCTGAATACAGGCGATTTGCGGTCGAGAATCGGTGGTGAAGAGGACAAGAAGGTCATCGGCATGATTGCAGCCAAGTATTTTGGCGACCTTCCAAGCGTGGACATGAACAACCCGATTGAAGTGCAGCAGCGCCTTGACTTCTTCTTTGACGCTTGCATCGAAGCCAGAATCTCCCCTGTGGTGGAATGGATTGCACTGGTGCTGGGCATCGAATGGGTGAGCCTGAAGCAGATTATGGCGGGCAAGCGCCGTGACGACAGCTTGCAGCAGAAGTACATCCTCAAACTGATTCTTCAAATGCAATCCATGTGGGCGTACAACGGTATGTACGGTCAGGAGAACCCGGCAGAGTGGATTTTCCGAGCCAAGAACTACTTTGGTATGCGTGACAACGTGGAAGTCACCGTTGCGCCGCCTGAACAGCCGTTGGGCGATGCTCAGAGCGCAGAACAGTTGGCTCAGAAGTATCAGACGGCTTTGCCGAAAGGGATTGACGTGGAGTACAGAGAGGTGGCAGACGATGCAAACTGACAGAGGAATCTACCACAAGCGAGTGTGTGACCGCTGCGGAGCAGTTCTCGGCGGTAGGATGATGAACCCTGACGAATACTTCAAGGACTGGGCATGGCGCAGGGACACTGGCGACCTATGCCCGGAGTGCTATGCAGAGTATAAGCGAGTGATCGGACGGTTCAACAGAGGAAAGAGAGGGCAAAGAAGATGAAAAAAGTTTGCGTCTATAAATGCAAGCAATGCGATGCCATCTTAGATTCTGATGGATTTTTAATTTTGCCGGAGACCATTCTCGATGGAGTTTTTGAATCAAAAGAAAAAGGATTTGTCTACAGACCGTCTATCGAGGAACACAGAACAGGAGACGTAGTTATTCACAGATGCGACCCTGTAACGATTGGCGTCTGCGAGTTAATCGGTTGGAGGAAAATCGGATGAATTTCTACTGCACCACCGAACATTGCTCTTGCATGGGCATCAAGCAGTTCTCTGCTGGCAAATCTATCCGATGTACGGCAGAATCCTGTGAGAACAAATCTGAGCCGTCCTGCGGCTCTTGCAAATGGTACGCAGAGTCGGAGGGCGTGTGCGTGAACGACCAGTCAGAACACGTTGCAGACTTCGTGTGGGATGAACGTGGATGTAAGGAATGGGAGAAAAGAGAAAATGACAACTAAAGATACGCTCGTCATATTTGCTCTTGGGTCAATTATAACATTATTCGTTGGAGGCTTTATTACGCTTTTTGAAATGTTTCTTTGGGATATGACCGATAGCATTTCAATTGAATGGTCACGGAAGCATCCAGAACGCTCAACAATTATTCATGCGATAATAATGGCGACTATCAACGCCGTTGTCTTTTGCGGTGGATTTTTGGCTGTATGGCTGGCGAAAGGATGAGGAAATGAGCTATGATATTTCACTATGCGACCCAGTAACGCACGAAACACTTGAAGTGGATGATATACACTTTGTTGCTGGTGGCACTCGTTCCATTGTAGGAACAAAGGAACTGTGGCTTAATATCACCTATAATTATGGAAAGTACTTTCGTCGTGATGATGTGTTGGGTAGCAAGGGCATCCGCTCCATTTACGGCAAAACAGGCGCAGAGAGCATCCCGATGCTTGAAAAGGCTATTTCTGCACTAGGTGACGATGTAGACGATAGCGACTACTGGCACGCCACAGAGGGCAACGCCAAGCGCGCATTGTACGGTTTGCTTGCGTTTGCAAAGATGCGTCCTGACGGCGTATGGGATGGAGATTGAAGGGAGAAAAGTCAATGCCGATATATGAAGTCGCTTTAGGCATCGTTTTGACAACGATGGTTGGTATGTTGTTTGTATCTCCCATTTATCTGTTTGAACGATATATCCTTTGGGAAACTTTGGATGAATATATTGACAGCACCGTTATCAAGGTTGTTGCTTGTGCGGTTCTCAATGTTGCTATTTTCTTAATTGGATATGTAGTCGTTCTTGCCGCTGCGGGGTATAACAATGGCTAACACACTTTGGCATCCAGCAAGCGAACCGCCACGAGAGCGGACGCAGCCTTTGTTGCTTGCGACTAAGACAACGTGGCGTGATAAAGATGGAAAAATGTTGCAAGGAATCTCGCCGACAGCGTACTTTCTTGGCTGTTACGCAGACGGTCAGTTCTGGGATGAGATAGGCGAGAGACTGCCGGATAACGTGACGGTCACACATTGGATGCGCATTTATGCGCCGGAGGGTTGACAGATATGAGACCGATTGATGCAGATGCGCTGCGCCAGAAGATTGAAAAATGCGCTTTGGACGCAGACAGAGCTAGTTCGTTTTCGAATCCCGATGGAGGAGCTTTCTATGATGAGGTGCTGGATGCTATTGATGCAACACCGACTATTGACCCGAACATTCAGTGTCCTGTGACGCATTGAATGACGTTTCCGATGGTATAGGAGGGCTTATGGAAAACAATATCGTTGTTACGCAAGATATGATTGACACATTCACGACAGAAATGCAGGAAGCGTACCAAAAGTACGGCGATGATGAAGAAATCGTTCACAGCATGATGGATGGCATCATGTGTGAAACCTTAGAAAAGATGGGCTTTGCGAAAGGCGTTGAAATCTTCAATAAAGCACCAAAATGGTATGCGTAAGGAGCAGTAAACATGACAAACAAAAAATTTGGCATCATCGTTATGGACTTGAGCTTTTTTGACTTCGGGCCGAAGCCACCTTGCGGGTACATCAAGGCAAAACATACCCGACCAGCGTATGGCAAAGGCACAAGACCTGTCAAGGTGCATAAGAGAATCACGAGAACGAGAGAGGGATTCAGAAAGTAAAAAAACTTAAATTTCCTGAGGATTTCTTTGCGTACAAAAACCCGGACTGCCCCGATAAGGATATTGAAAAAGCCGTGAACAGGATGAAGAACTGGATGAAGGGCGAGACCTACAAGAGCAACCCTTGGTTCTTTATGGCTGCTGGCAACTATCTGATTGTCGGCCTGATTGCTGAGGATGGGCAGAAAATAATTTACGTTGCACGGCAGTATTATGAGATAGTTAATATTCCGGGTGAAGGCTGGCTGCGTGAGTCTGACGCTGAGTGCCTGTTTTAATGGGGGATAGGTATGGACAAAAAACGAGACAGCTTTACATTCCAACGATATTACTTTGAAGCCATCTCCACACTCAAAAGCAAAGAAAAGTTGGAACTATACGATGCAATCTGTGCATACGTTTTTGAAGAAAAAGACGCAACTTTGAACTCAAAAAAAGCAGAATCTTGTTTCATTTTAATTAAGCATTTGCTCGATGAAGAGTGGAAAAGAAGTGATATTGCGTCAAAAGGATGGTCTACACGAAAGTCAGCTCATCCTCATGTCATAAATGAGATGAAGGTCAGCTCATCTATGAGTTCAAAGTCAGATGACAATGAACCCATTGTATCAACTGACAGTCAGATGAACGTCAAGACCTTGCCGGAGAGTGCAGTCAAGAAGAAACCTGACATCTTCTCAGACTTTGCTCATGGCGATAAAGCCCTGCTGGAATCCCTGCGAGAGTTCGCACAGATGCGTACAAGAATCAAAAAGCCTATGACAGACCGGGCAAAACAGATGCTCTGCAACAAGCTGGAAAAGTTTGATCGGCATGACTGGAAAGCTATTCTCGACCAGAGCATCTATGCCGGATGGCAGGACATTTACGCATTGAAACAGGATGACCAGTACGAGCAAAGTACGGAGATGGAGTTTCCTAGACTATGACAATGGACGTTCAAACGGTATTTATCGGGGCGCTGATGCTCTGCAAGCCGGGCGTTGTGGATGAAATTATACCAGACCTTGAACTTGACTTGTTTAGACCTGAACTGAGAGACGCTTTTGCGGCTGTTCAGGGCTATTGGACGGCTAGGGGCAAGATAGATATAGTCGAGATAAACACGCAGCATCCAGACGTAGCGCAGACGCTTTTAGCGTGTGTGCAGACCTGCGAATCGGAGTGCGTGCGCATTGACAGAGAGCAGATGCAACGTTGGGCACAGCTTATCAGAGAACAAGCTGCACTCACTCGTGTGCAAGGTCTGGCATTTCAGATGACCAGCGAGCTTACCGACTATTCTGATTTATCAGACATCTATCAGCAGATGGGCGAGGCGATGAGCCTGAAAGCTGAGGAAGAAGATGCGTGGACATACGAGGATGTGCTGAACGACTATGTGCTTCACATGGACGAGAAGCCTGTGTATATCAAGACGGGCCTAGAGCGTCTGGATGAAGCGTTGCACATCTCACCGGGTGATTTCATTATTATCGGCGGCAGACCGTCTGCGGGCAAGACAGCCTTGTCCTTGCAAATAGCAGCAAGCATGGCAAAGCAGGACTACACCGTGTACTATTTCAGCTTGGAAACCAGCAAACGCAAGCTGGGCGCGCGTCTGATGGCTAATCAAATATACTGCCCTCTGGACACGGTGAAAAACAAAGCGGTTAGCTTGAATGAGATTGACGGACAGGCAAAGAACATGAAAATGCCCTTATATATCCGCTCCGCTGCCGGAAAGAACGTGGCGTGGATGAAGGCTCAGGCTCTCCGTAAAAAGGCTCAAATCATCTTCGTAGACTATCTTCAACTCATCCACGAAACAGGCGCAAAGGACAGATATGCCGCCATTACAACTATATCCATTGCCTTACACGAGCTGGCACAGACCACAGGCATTGTCGTGGTGGCACTAGCACAGCTTAATCGAAACCCATCCAAGCCCGGAGCAACGCCTACTAACTCCGACTTGCGAGAGAGCGGGCAGATTGAACAGGACGCAGATGCAATCATCCTTCTGTCCGGCGATAACCCCGACAAGTATCTGTTCCGGCTGAGCAAGAACAAGGAGGGTGAGATAGGCGACCTTCCCATTACGTTTAACAAGCAAATCCAACGGTTTCAAGAGTATACTTGGATGGATTGAAAGGAGAACGAAAAGATGACGCAGAATCGATACAAAAAACTGTTAATGTCCATTGGCTTGCAACGCAATGAAGCTGATTTTGCCGTAAGACTTTTTATCGGGACTCATCGGGGCGATGAAAGACGCCATGCAAACATCTTCCAGACGTACGATGGGCTTTGGGAAACATTTCAGTGGGTTATGAGAACACCTGTTGACCAGCTTCCGAAAATCACTCTGGTTGAAGAATGAGCGCAATACAACGAACTGCCAAGAGCTGTTCTGTCAACTTATGACAGGATGGCTTTTTCTTGTTTCGCTTAAACACCGAGAGAAAGCCTGCTTTAAGGCGTTTTAGGTGCTGGACGATAACTTTATCGACTTCATTGCAAAAACGCGCCACAGACGCTCGTAGACGGCTCTCCGTTGATGTTGATGGCATATCTCAAACTACTAGAGCATGCGATTAGAACGATGTAGGAGCGTGGAAAACGACTTTTCAGGGTCAGACGTGAAAGTTATCGGGTCAGCCAGAAAAACGCGGCAGACAGGCTCTTACACGCCTTTCCCGCGATGATAGCAGCCAGATGAGCGGATGCCAACGGCTATTTGTCTAACCGCAAGGCTGATTGAGACGGAAACAAGATGTGCGAGACGAAAAAACGCTTCGACTATCACTTTCGGAAACGGCTTTCAAATTTTTGTCCCCTTTCCCCCTTGTTTCCTCTTCCCCCCTTTTGTCCCCCTCTTCCCCCTACAACCCCTATTACCCCCTATAATCCCCCTAACATCTTCCGTGCTCCCCCTTTCCCTCCCCGTGTGTTTAGCGCGTCCGCGGGCGTTATATGCGCGAGCACGCGCGTTGACGGAGCCGGGTGTGCCACGATAGTTCAAAAGTGAATAAATAACAGTTATGCGAAATTGCAAGCTGGTTACCCTCTATCTCCAAAGCTGCACCGTTAGCCAGCAGAGCAGACCGTAGGCGAGAACTGGCGTAAGGCTCGGACTGGTGGATGGTCTGTGACTGTTCCACATGGAGAATTGACTTCATTTTGCAGTCGGTTGAATATGTAGAAATGTTGCATGACTGTATAAGCAGTTGATTACAAATTGAAAGTGACTGACCAGCCGGATAGCCTTATTAGATAGTTAAAAGTATTGAGGTATTTGCCAAATGGATAATCCTAGTTAGTTGATATGATATGATTGTAGTTGTCGGTAATTAAATCGAAGAGAAACGAACTGAACCAGAGGGTACGACTATTCTAGTAGAATAATAGTTAAAAAGATTGAGCAATTATCTGCGACTATTATAATAAGTACGATTGTTAAAGATTTTGAGGTAATGCGATTGGGATTAAAATTGACAGGTGTCTTGACATCTATTGATTTTGGGGATGTCGGATGACTTAGCGACTATCGCACCTCTCTTTCTCTAAAAGGCGAACGACTATTTTACACAAAAAATACACGACTATTTGACGATGGTTCGCAAGAAAACGCTACGACTATTACTCTGCGACTATCAGCGGACCACTCGTTATTATACGATATATAGGACTTTCAAAAGTCAGTCGTCTGACGACTTTACGACTATTTCACGACTATTTTATTGGAGAAACTACGACTATTTGCTACGACTATTCCAGCCGGAACGCTATGACTATTGCTGACCTCTATTGGCTATCGGGCGAAAGCCCGAAAAGAGATACGGCGGTAGCCGCCAATGGTTCCGCGCCGCCCGCTGAGCCAGGAAGAAAGCATAATGCCAGGCTAACCCGGTACCAGGCTAATGCTAGGCGTTGGAAGCATCGAGACCCCGCCGGGCTTGCGTGGTCTGCGGTCTGCTGCACTGTCTGGCATGGATCCATAACAGGGGCGCACCCCTGCGCCCTTATATACATTATTATAATAGGGCTGCTGTGCTGGCCTGTACAACGTCCGGGCGTAGCGCTGGTATCTGGTATGCTCTGGAGGTGCTGAGGCGCTGTGATACGCTCCGGCGTGGCGCAGGCGGTATTATGGCCGCTTGTGTCGGTCTGGTATTGTAGGCGGTAGAATGGGGCAAATCGCTGGAAAAGCGCCTGTAAAGCCCTGTGTGCCGTTTTACGTCGTTGGCGGTATAACTGCATGAATGATATAAAAACCGCTGTAAACGATTGTATATAGCTGTATTGTAGCAGGGCAAAATAAAAGCCCTGCGCCCTCAGCGGATGCAAGGCAAAAGAAAAGCCCGGCTATTGCTGACCGGGTGATGATTTTATTAGTGCCATTCAATCAATCGCTTTGTGCGTTTCAATCCTGCTAACGTGTAATCCCCGCTGACGTTATCCCATACATGGGAGCGGGTGTTATAGGCGTACGGATAAAGCGTTGTTTGGTTTGTGCTATCCCAATTTACTGCGTGATGCACTTTTCCGGTCTCGTCATCAACGTAAATGCTCAAGCCGTTGACTTCGTGTTCAGTGTAAGTTTTCATGGTGATGCCTTTCTTTCTGGGCCTTTACTGCCCCTTTTGTTATAGTATATCATACTGCAAGCCCTAAAAACAGGACTTGCAAAAGTTTTTTGCCCTTTTGGGCTGGGGCGGGGTTGCTTTACGGTGCAGCCCCGCTAAAGTGTCTGGGCGGCGTCACTTGGACGCCTTAAACAACGCCGAAAAGAACCAGAAGAAAAACAGGATGCAGGAAAATATCACTTGTCGCACCCCCTCATACCACGCTAAAACGCTTGTAGCTGGTTTTGCTGCTGCATTCTGCGTATACATCCGGGTGCAACGTCTTAAGTAGCTTGCTATCAAGCCGGACGCTTTGCACATCTTTATAAATGGCCTTTGCAGTGCCCTGCACCATTTCCGGCGCGCCGTGCATCATGGCAATAATTTCAGCCTTTACAGCGTCGTTCATTGCTTCAAGCTCTTCAATCAGTCGTTTGTTTTCGCGGTATGCGTTCACTTTTTCTTCAAACGTCGTCATTTTTTCAGCCCTCCAAATAATTTGCGGGGAACGCTGCCCCAATATCGTGATAGCTCATTAGAACGTGTGTTGAGCCGGTCAGGTAGTCGTGCAAACCTGCACGCAAGGCGCAAAAGATACTGTCAATATCACACCTTTTGTTTTTTCCCGCATAGTTGCGCTGCCAGTGGTCTATATAGTCCCGGATGGCGGTGTTCTCCTGTTCGCTCCAGTCAATCCGAGTGCGGCAGTCAGTCCAGTTATAGCGGCAATCGTTCCAAATGTACCACGCCATATTATAGGCAATTTTCTGTTCTGCTGTGCAGGTGGATTTGTCCACCCCTCTAATTTTATGGTATTTCATCGTTTTGCCCCTCCTTATTAGCTGTTAAGAAATGCAATCATAACGAGTGCGCCGGAGATCATGCCGCCTACATACCAGAGGGCGGCCCACTGGGTTGCATCAAGTACTAACATATCACTGTCCCCCTATTACATAACCTGGAACAGCGCAGAGGTGCGGGCGGTGACGGCGTACAGCTTGCCGGTGGTGTTGCCCTTTACCAGAACGCCGGTAACACCGTAAATGCCGGTGCTGTATGCGATGGTTTCAAATCCACATTCTGCAACGCGGATTGCGTCAATCTCTGCAAAACGCTTTTTGGTCAAGTCCTCTGCGGCGTTGGTGGTAATATAGCGGCGAATGTCTTTTAATGTGGTTTTCATGGTTTTTGCCCTCCTGTTTTGTAACGGTATTTGGTAGGTGTAACGTATATCTACGTTGTGCCTATATTGTAACGTATATTTACGTTTTTGTCAAGTTGCACACGCAACATAATGACGTATTTATACGTTTTTATTTTTTGTCCGTTTGGGCGTGCCCTATCGGACACACTCCACGCCCTCCAGCGCCCACCGCCGTCCCAATCTACCCGGTGCAGCGTTCCCAGCGTCCGGGCGTGTGTGCCTTGCCTTGCGTGGTCTGTCTTGCTCTGGCACGGCCTGTGCTGCTGCCTGTCGTGTGCAGGCCGCCCGGGTGCGCTGGGGTCACCCCGGGGGGAATAGGGCCGGAGGCCCGGGTGGTGGGCGGTGAGTCTCGTCTCCTCCGACCAGAATAAAAAAGGCACTTTCATTGCCAACACCCACCCCACCTTCACAAATCAAAACCAATCTAATTGTGCAAGTCTCCAAATTTTCCGAAAAATACAAAAAGGCCTCTTTCCCGGTCTAATCTGTGCTATACTTGACCGTAAGAAAGGGGCATTGTAAAATGGCAAAACTCGTAAAGTGTAAACACTGCGGCGCAAGGATAGCGGCTACCGCTAAAACTTGTCCGCAGTGTGGTGGAGAGAATACACCGCCAAAGCCAGCTTATAAGCGGCTGTGGTTCAAAATCCTTATGGCAATGTTCGTATTGGCTTTTATTATGGATTTGGTAAGCCCTCGTGACAAAACGAATATTGCATCTAGTTCAGAAAGTGAAAAGCCGATGTCATCCATTGCATCATCTGTAAAGGCAGAATCTGAAAATCCGTCTGTTACTTCGGAAGAAGCCGTAGAAGAGAACGACTCTATTGTTTTAGTTGATGAAGTTCTTGGCGATTACGGAAAAGAAAAAACGAACAAAAGTGGTTATAAATATATCTGGTACATGGTTCCGACTGGCACATACGAAGTTGAGAATCAAAACAAAGAAGCTACAGTATTTGTGGTGTCTGATTCAAATTCTGACGATGTGAGTGATACGCTGAAATTTGAAAAAACTGGCGAAAAGCAGAATGTTACCGTTAAAAACGGCTACCATATCGAACTTTCGATTAGCGCAGAAGTCTTGCTAACGCCAGTTGAATAAAGGAAGGAATCTACAAAAATGTACGCCTTATTTGGAATGATTGCTCTGGTTGCAACGCCTGTGTTTGGAGCGCTGTGTCTTTACAACAAAGCAACGCATAAGAAAGACAATCGGATGTTAATTGCTTTCTTTGCATCATTTGCAGTTCTTGTTATATGTTTGGCTGTAACACCAGAGCCATCACATGATGAATCGGCAAGCTCCGGCGTTACATCTTCCTCCGCCAAGTCTACGGCAACGGAACTGGATGGTAGCTCTATTGAAGAAGTTTCCGAAAGCTCAGCAAGTAGCACTCCGGCATCTCAAAAAGCGGCATCCGAATCTGAACAGCCTATAAGCTCTGAACCCGCAAGCAGTGAGTGGGTGGCATCCAGTGCTTCTTCGCATAACCCAGATGATGATATTCCAACGCTTGATTTGGATTACTATGCAAAACAGGCGGCCGACAACGCTGTAAAGGCAAAAGACAAATACGCTGGCAAGCAATATAAGGTGACATATCAAGTCAACAGTGTATCAGACGCAATGATTAAGTTAGATAATCCGTACACTGTTATGTTCAGTGTGAACTTCGTCACTTCTCACAGCATTGGTTATACCGTTTATATGGCTGGATTCCCGGAAAACGAAAAAGACAAGATTTCTATGCTTTCTCCCGGCCAGACCGTTACATTCGTCGGTGATTTTGATGGAAACAAATTCACTGATTGCCGATTTATAGTTCCGTAAACACGAAAAGCCAGCGGCTAGATGCTCTCTAACCACTGGCTTTTCTTATGGGCTATTTACGATTTAAGTGTTGGAAACATGATAGGAGCACTGACTTCTTCCTTTTCCCTGAGAATGTCGAGCAAACAATCATTGTATCCCATTGAATAGCTGTCTTCGCAAAAATGTTGTACGGACGTTGCTAGTGCTACACTTACAACTTCTCTTGACCGCTTATCCTCTGGCATGATGATTTCTAATGCCTGATTAAGGATTTCATGGCTTTTTTCTAAAACGGCTTTGTGCTCTTCATTCTCAGCTTGTAGCCGAAACATTTCTTCCGAGTAGTCCATCAGCACGTTTCCATTCTGATTTGCTCGCCAACAGGCAGATAGCCCGCTTCTTTGAGCTTGCTGTAAATGAACTTCTGACCGGCTCTCGTCCAGCGGGTGACCTCTTTCGTCTTGCCGTTCGGCAGCTCGATCGGATGCCCGACAACGTATCCGTTGCCAAGATACTTCTGGTAAGGAATCCACTGTTTGTTCACAGTATGTTGGATGCCAAGCCCTCTAAGAATCTGGTTCAGCTTTCGTGCGCTCATGCCGTAGTTCATGGCAATCTGCGTGGTAGTCAGGCTTTCATCGGAAAGCAGCATCGCCTTTGCATAGTCGGAATCAGGCTTCATCTTGGCGTTTTCCGCTTCCAGAGCCTTTACCTTCTTGCGCTCCGTGTCGATAACACTGTTAGCAGCGATCAGAGCGCGGCTCAACAGCATTTCCGTGGATTCAGGCTCCGGGTTGGTAAGCTTCTGCTCCATCTGATTGAAAGCGTCAATGTACTTGAGTTTCCATTCAAGGGCTTCTTTACCTGTAAATCCCATAGCCAGCAAGGTGAAACCGTCACGGTTCATCAGATACATGGGATATGTCTGACCGTTCTGCTCGTGGGTGTACTCGGTTTTGAAGAACATGGGGGTCTGCTCATTTTTGAGCACACCCTGTGACATGATGTTTTCTACATCTCGCATGACGTTCCGATGTTCTTTTCCGAAATTCTCTGCTACTTCACGGCTGGACACGACAACCTGTCCGTTTTCGCTGATAAGATTGATAGCATATTTAACCTTTTGTTCCATAAAAACTCCTATGGTTCTTGCGGAACAAGCCAATTCCTGCTATAATAAGGCTGGAACAGCTTGTTCCAGTGTGGTTGATGATACGTTCGCTGCTGTCGCCAAACTTTAGCGAGCGTATCATTTTTCGTTTTCATTGGTCTCCGGGATAGGATGCACCACAAAGAACGTGTCACGGATGGCTGCGGCCTGTGCGACCTTGTGTTCTGTGCAATAGGCTTTCAGCCACTGGAACTGCCGTTCGGTCAGCGCAACAGTGAACGTGTGATTGTGGCGTTCAAGATACGGACTGTACATAAACTCACCTCCCTTCATGTGGGTGCAACCAGTATACGCAATATGTTGTGGCTTGTCAATTACGCAAACGCTTAATGTAGTACTGGTATCTGTACAAAATCTAAAAGTTTGTAGATTTGCACAAAACTCAGCCCTTATTTTTGGATGCTCCCGCTTCGTACCCTGCCCGGTAATTCAGTTCGGACAGCTTACCCAGCGCTTCTGCGTACTCCCTGTCCTCGCTGGTCGGTTCTTTGCCGTGTGCGAGGGTTTTCAGAAATTCTTCGGTTGTCGTGGGAAAGTTCATGTTTTTTGCTCCTAACTCTTGCGGAGAGCAGCCCTTTTTGGTATAATAGATTCCGAAAAGGGAGACTGCCCCCTTGGTGGTTGCAGTGCCTTCTTTTTGTAACGGATAAGCTATCAGCTAAACTTTGGTAGGTGGGTGCTGATAGCTTATTTTTTTATGCGTTCTGCAACGTTGAAGATTAGATCAATCCCCATTCTTACAACATCACTCTTGGTTCCGTCCAGAGCATTAGCGCAAAATGTGATTTTTTCGATATCCTCTTCGCTAAGTCTGAATGAAACCATACGCATAGATTCACTTTTAGACGGCTCTGCTGCTTTCTGCAACTTCATCACCTCGCTTTGTTGCTGGTGATAGTATATACCATATACCGAACACTTGTCAATATGGAAATTTGAATAAAATATACTTTACAGATTCGGAACAGTTCAAAAATAAAGCGTATACACGTTTTCATGTAAAATCATTAACATCCTTATACTACTATACTCTGTAAATACAGAGTATAGTATATTTATATATACAGAAAACGTAAATTTACGCTTGACGTATAAATACGTTTGTGATATACTGAAGCCAGCAAAAAGAAAGAGGGAGAAAAAATGAGAGCCGCAGAAATTATCAAGGACATGGTTGTAAATTCTCATCCGAAAATAACTTACAAGGTTCTCGCGAAAAAACTTGGCTATAAAGCAGCAACGAGCGTCACGGATAGACTGAATCGTGGAGAATTGAGCACAGAGAAATTCGCACAATTTGCAGATGAACTTGGCTACGAAATTATCATTCGTCCCAAAACCATCAAAAAGGAAAAAGAAGATTTTTACCGTTTGGAATACCCCAAAAGAGCAAAGGACAGTGATTCTGAATGAATGTAGCGTATGTTCGTGTATCTACTGTTGAGCAGAATGAAACACGACAGGTGGAAGCGTTGAAGCGACACAACATTGACCGTTGGTTTATCGAGAAGGTCTCTGGTAAGAATATGGATAGACCGGAGTTGCAGAAGATGCTTAAATCGGTTCAGCCGGGCGATACCGTGTTTATCCACGATTTCAGCCGTCTTGCTCGCAGCACGAAGGACTTGCTTGAAATGGTTGAAACACTGCAAGCTAACGGCGTACACCTTGCCAGTGATAAAGAAAACCTAGATACAGGCACTCCCACCGGTAAACTGATGCTGACGATGATTGCAGCCATTAACGAATTTGAACGACAGAATATGCTTGATCGCCAGCAAGAGGGCATCGAAGTGGCAAAGCAGAAAGGCGTTTATAAAGGCCGCAAGCCCACCGAGTATGACCGCAACCTCTTTGACGTTCTCCATGAGCAGGTGGAGAAGCGTATTCTCACGGTCACGGACGCTGCCAAGCAGCTTGGCGTGACCCGCCAGACATGGTATCGGATTGCTGAACAGAACAGGTGAAAGGAGTAGCTTATGGACAATTTTAATGCCATCTACAAAATTCTCAAACTGCTGGATAAGCACAAGGGCGATGAAGAATTTGACTATGAGCTTATCTCTGCAAAAGCAATGAAGATAAAGGTCTCTGACTGGGAGCAGATTATGATCGAACTGCAAATGAACGGTTTCATTCGTGGTCTGGTCTACACGCAAGACCTGACGAACAAGTTCCCACATATTGTAGAGCCGATTCACCCGCAGATTACCTTGAAAGGTATGGAGTATCTCTCCGAAAACAGCATAATGAAGAAGGTAGAAAAAGGGTTAGAAACGGTCGGGCAGTTCTTTTAATTGATTTTGAGAAAGAAATTTTCTAAAATTGCATTATAAAAATCGAATATTCAATTTTTGTGCAGTTGTAGGCACTCTTTACATTTTCAGGTAGGGGGTGCCTATTTTTTTATGCAGCCAAAGCAGTGTATCGCCATCATTGACAGCATCAAAGCGTATGCAAAGCAGAATCCGACAGAAGCGCAGGTCTATGAGGATTGGTTTCAGGCGGTGGTGAACCTGAGAGATGCCCTGCCGCAAGACAAGCGGTTCGATGCCTATAAATACTCTGGTGAGCTACGTTCTGTCTGCGCAGCCATGATGGGAAAGATGAAAACAGGCGAGGATGTGGCGAAGGTCTATGACATTATCAGCCGGACGTACCTGTTTGAAGCAAAAGATGTGTTCGACAGCTATTGCATCTACCTTGAATGGAACCGTGCGCCGGAAAAAAAGTTCTATCAGCCTAGACGCAGGGTTCTGAAAGTGCTGGCAGATGACCTTGAGGACTTGTTTTATAAGCGGATTGACTTCTTGGGAGTTAGTCTTCCGGCTCGCGTTGGCAAGGCTTTGAGTGATGATACGCCGATTTTAACAAGAAGTGGCTGGAAGAATCACGGCGATTTACAGGTTGGCGATGAAGTCATCAGCCCGAAAGGTCAGTTTGTAAAAGTGCTGGCCGTTTCGCCTAAGTGCCAGCTTGATGTGCGTTGCCATTTCTCTGACGGCACATACATTGACTGCCACGAAAACCACGAGTGGCCGGTCTTTAACCGTCATAAGAACGGATTTGATGTGGTCGAAACTAAGCGGATGATGGAGGATTATGTTACCGATACAAAAGATGGTATAAGATTCTGTTATCAGGTTCCGTTCAAAAATTTTGTTGAGGGAGAGTATAAAAAACTGCCCGTTGAGCCGTATACGTTGGGCGCATGGCTTGGCGATGGTCGCAATCAGCACCCGGATATTTGCGAACCTCCTTGTGATCGAGTGATTGTCGAGCGCGTCATTAACGATGGATACCCGGTTAGTTGGCATACGGTTCACAAGGACACTGGCGTTGAGTACTACGGATTCTCTGGTTTGCGACAAGCACTTCAAAAAAGCGATATGTGCCATAGTCACCGCCGCTGCGTGAAGCATATCCCAGAAGAATACTTTACAGCCAGCATTGCACAGCGCATGGAATTGCTTGCTGGTCTGCTTGATACAGACGGTACGTTACGGGCAAAAGAGCATCGGTACGCTTTTTCTACCACAGAGCCGCAAATGAGAGATGATTTTGTCACGCTGGTTTCTACCTTTGGATGGAGATGCAGCGTGGTTGAATATCCACCTCGTGTATCATCTAGTGGCATTAAAGGCAATTTGACAGTCTATTCCATCTCTTTTAATCCTACCTGCCCTATTCCTTGCGTTGTTCCTCGCAAGCAGCTAAAGGAGTTCTCCAAACCTCGCCGTGTGGCGTTTTGTGGGTTTGAACGCATCGAGCCGAAGCAGGGCAACTGCATTCAGGTTGAGGGTGGCGTGTACTGCGTTGGTAAGCGGCTGATTCCCACCCATAACAGTACCCTGTGCATCTTTTTCATCACATGGCTGATGGGCAACCGTCCTGACGTTGCATCGGTTATGAGCGGACATTCCGACAAGCTGACCAATGGCTTCTACGGCGAAGTGCTGTCCATCATCACCGACCCTGTTACCTACAACTGGGGCAAAATCTTCCCTGACGTTCAGCTTGTGGACAAAAGCGCAAAGGACGAAAGCGTTGACCTGAACCGAAAGAAGCGCTTCCCCACCCTGACCTGCCGCTCTATTGGAGGTACGCTGACTGGTGCTGTTGAAATCGGTGAGGGCGGCGTTCTGTACAGTGATGACTTGATCGAGGACTTGGAGGAAAGCCTGAACGTTGAGCGTTTGAACAACAAGTACGATGCCTATCTGAACCAGCTGAAAGACCGCAAAAAGCAGGGCGCATTAGAGTTGATGGTCGGCACACGCTGGAACGTGCTTGACCCTCTTGGGCGCATCCAGAACCAGTATGCAGACAACCCGAAGTACAGATTCCGGGTGATTCCTGCGGTGGACGAGAACGGACACAGCAACTTCAATTATGACTATGGCGTTGGATTTGATGATGCCTACTATGCCGATATGAAAGCCAGCATTGACGATGCGACATGGTGGGCAAAGTACATGGGAAAGCCCTATGTGCGTGAAGGTCTGCTGTTCCCTGCCGATGAACTGCGGTATTTCAACGGCGTTCTGCCTGATGGAGAGCCTGATCGCAAGCTCATGGTCATGGATATTGCATGGGGTGGCGGTGACTTCACTGCCTGTCCTATCGCTTATGTGTACGGTGATGCTGTGTTTATCCCAGACCTTGTGTTCAATAACGGAGATAAGACTGTGACCAGACCAGAAGTCGTGGGCAAAATCATCCAGCACAAAATCAACGTGGTGCGTGGCGAAGCCAACAACGGCGGTGATGAATACTGTGACGTGGTGGACAGCCAGCTTCGGCAACAGGGCTATCACTGCTCTGTACGCAGCCAGCGTGCGCCAAGTGGGCAAAGCAAGCTGTCCAGAATCATCCAGTATGCGCCGGACATCAAACGATTCTATTTCCTTGACGAAAAGCACCAGTCGAAAGAGTACAAGGCGTTCATGGAACAGGTGACGATGTTCACGCAGCTTGGCAAAGTTCCGCACGATGATGCACCGGACAGCTTGGCGCAACTTGCCGATGAATTGTACAACGGAATCAGCAAAATTGAGCCTGTCAAGAGGCCATTTTGATTAAAAACACAATATATTGTGTTCGCTGGGTCTATTTATTTGATTTCACCACTTGACAAGGCTTATAATGTACGCAGGAAGTTTTGCAGCTTCCCTTAAAGGAATAGCTTGCACGCGGGGTTTTGTCATTTTTACTCGCGTGCGTGTCAACAAGCATATTCCTCCTTTCACCGGTGGAGGTTTTCTCACTCTTTCGCCTTCACCGGACTTTATATGTTGCGTTTCCAATTGTTTGGGGAATGCCAGCCTGTCTCCCCCACGGCTGGCAAGCGACGGTTCGATTCCGTTACGCAGCACAACCATCTTCTTTGCTTGGCTTTCTACTCTCTGAATCCTCCACCGCTACTCCCGGCTCTCGATGCAATGGTTAGGCATGACATTGCAAAGAGCAGCGGTTAACCAATCAAGCCGGGTTTCTATGTTGCATTAGCTCAGTTAGGCTAGAGCATCCGGCTCATAACCGGACATACATTGGTTCAAATCCATTATGCAGCACCAAAATTGCAGCTGACCCGTTTACGTCTGTCCAACAACTGAATGTAAAGGCTGCAATGGTTTTCTTCGGGCGAAGAATAGCACGGCTGGAAGTGCGAACAGTTTCCCAGTAGCTTCTGACAGGTCTGTGCTCAACAGCCTGTTTCCAGAAATCCAACGAAAGGAGCGCTCATGTTAGTTAGAATCTGTTGCCCTTGCATCAGGCAAAATCCAATCTATAAGAACGTCCGCTGCAACCGCTATCTTGGCGAAGTAGACGGACGATACCATTTCAAGTGTGACAGATGCAAGGGCGTTATCGAAGGAGACACAAGGGAAGGATGGGTGAAAATAATTCATTCTCCTGAAAGGTAAAAAGGACAACGTTATGTGTGTGTTAGAAGAAAATATAACTGCTCTTTTTGAAAGCGGCAAGATTGGTTCTCTTAATTTAGAAAACGCAAAAAAGTTTTGTAGTAGTTCAAAAATTGGAGAATATAAATGTTGCGTAAAAACTCGATATGGGTTTTGCTGTGATTTGTGTCTTGAAGATGAATTATTGAGTTTAAAATCGAAGGGAGTTAATACAATAAATTCTTGCTGTGGACACGGGGATTTGGCTCTTGCATCAATTTTAACCGCTGGGGAAAACAGCAAAAATAAAATGCTTTCTTTGGGATATATTCATGTAAAAGATATATCTGAAAGAATTTCTCAGTGGAAGCCTAAATCGATTTTCATATATCAAAAATAAGTTTAAGGCGCACTTTTGGCGCAGTGAGATAGACCTTAACAGGTTTGTCTTGCTGCGCTTTTTATTTTGCCGGAAAGGAGGAACACATGGCTGAGTATCAGATAGTCGTTGACGGCTTTTTGAATAATCCGCTGACCGGACGTAGACCGATTGAAACTCCGGAGACGGAAATCAATCGGTCAAACGTGCTGAAAGTGGTCATGGGCAAAGCAGAGCCTATTCATCTGCTGAACAAGAACGAGATTCGCTTTCTGCACAACTACTACTTGGGTAACCAGCCTGTCCTCCATCGCACGAAGGAATACCACGCTGAAATCACTAACCGCATTGTAGAGAACCATGCCAACGAGTGCGTGGGCTTCTACACGGGTTACATGAGCGGCACACCTTGTTCTTATGTACGGTCTGAAACGGCAACTGGTGACGGTGAGGAAATCGCCCGCCTGTCCAACGCCTTGCAGTATGAGGGCAAAGATGCACTTGATCGGCGGCTCTGGCAGTGGATGTTGGAGTGCGGACATGGATACCGCATTGTTCTTCCTGACAAGGGGTACAACGGCAACTACCCGGATGAAACACCCCTGCTGGTGGATGTTCCCGACCCGGACATGGCGTATGTGATATACAACTCCGGCATCGGCCACAAACCCATCGCCAACGTACTGCACATCCCACGCAATTATCAGAATGACCTGAATGACCTGATTTGCGTGTATACGCCAAACCAGTACTTTGAAATCGACAACGGCAAGGTTACGAAATCTGAGAGCCATTCTCTTGGAATGTTGCCGATGGTCGAATACAAGCTGAACCCTGAGCGCATGGGTTTGTTTGAACCGGCTATCCCCGTGCTGGATGCCATCAATCTGTTGGAAAGCAATCGTCTTGATGGCGTAGAGCAGTTCATCCAATCCATCATGGTCTTTATTAACTGTCTTGTTGATAAAGAAGCGTTGGAAGCTGTTAAGGCTATGGGCGCAATGTCAATTAAGTCTACTTCCGGACTTGCTGCCGATGTAAAACAGCTTGCAAACGAGCTGAACCAGCAGCAAACGCAGATTTTGATTGATTCCATGTTGAACGTGTACCGCAGTCTGACTGCCATGCCTAGTGCTACTGGCAGCGAGAACGCAACGTCCGACAACGTGGGCGCAGTTATCGTCCGAAACGGCTGGAATCACACCGAAGCGAGGGCGCAGCAGTACGAGAATATGTTCAAGTACGCTGAACGCCAGAGCCTGTCTGTGATGCTGAAAATTCTGCGTGATACGGCTGGTTCTAAGCTGATGGCAAGTGACATCAACATCAAACTGCCCCGCCGTCAGTACGATAACCAGCAGAGCAAGGTTCAGATTTTCGCACAGATGATTCAGCAGCCGATTGACCCGCAGTTGGCGTTCACCACGCCCGGCCTGTTCCCTGACCCGCAGGCTGCTTACGAAATGAGCAAGCCGTTCCTGATTGCTTCTGGCAAGCTGGGCGAGGATGGGAAAGCGCCGAAGCCGCAGAAACAGCCGACAGACCATATTGTTGACACCAACAAAATGGTTGGCAATCAGGCTGATGGAAAGGAAAGCAACAATGTATAAGGGTAGAGCACTTTCAAGAGCAGAGATGGCTTTATTTCAGCATATTTACGATTCACTTTCATATGCAGAGAAGCTGATTTTGCAAATTGAGCCGAGTCGAGAAAGAAGCATTGCACTTACTCACCTTGAAGAAGCCGCTCTTTATGCCAATGTAGCGATTGCTCAAACAGAGCCAAAAGAACCTTCTAAAGAACAGCTTGAATTTTTCAAAAAGATTTTCAGCAAAATCGACAATGAAACAGAGGGCGAATAACCCTTTGCATATTCCGGCAGGGAAGCCGGGATATAAATTTCGCAGCGTTGCAGGGAAGCAACGGTAAAAAAACGCAGGAGGAAATTAACGATATGAAACTCAATGTGTTGCTTGGTGATGCCTACAAAGAGGGCATGACCGCCGATGAAATCATTTCTGCGCTTGAAAAGGTTGCAGACCCTAGCGCAGAGGTTGAGAAGCTGCGTAACGCCGTGACGAAAGCCAATGGCGAAGCTGCCGAGTACAAGAAGCAGCTCAAGGCAAAGCGTACCGATGACGAGAATGCCGCACAGGAACAGGCTGACAAGCTGGCAGAGATGCAGAAGCAGATTGAAGCCCTGACTGCCGACAAGGAGAACCTCGTCAAGGAAAAAACTCTTGCATCTTACCGTGAGAAGTTCGTTGCACAGGGCTATGACGCTGAACTTGCCAACAAGGCTGCGTCTGCACTGGCTGACGGTGACATGGACAAGGTATTTAAGTTCCAGTCGGAATTTATGACTGCCCACGACACCGCTTACAAGGCTTCTCTGCTGAAGGATATGCCCACACCTCCTGGTGCGGATGGCAAGGGCGGCTCTGACAGTGAGGGCGTGGCGTTTGCCAAGAGCCTTGCACAGCAGAACGCAAATGCTTCTAAGGCATCAAGTGACGCAATGAGTGCTTTCCATTAACAAGGAGGAAAACATGAAGTTTACCCGAAACACGGTCAACGGAATCAACGATACCATCCTTGCTTCCAATGACTACACTGCCATTCCCTTTACCGTGACCGAAGCTGCTGCGGTTAAGGCTGGCTATCCCATGACCAAAGCTGGCAAGAAAGCAACCTCTGCCACAGCAGACGGCATTCTTCTGTATGACGTTGATCCGGCAGAGAACCCCAATGCTTCCCTGCTAATTCGTGGCGTTATCGACATCAAGAAGGCAGCCGCAAGCTCTGGCTTCACCTATGATTCTGATGCAATTACTGCGCTTAAGACTGCCATTCCCGGCATCTTCTGCCGTGACAACATCAGCGTGAACGCTTAATAGGAGGTAAAACAACATGGCACTGAATCTTAAGGAAGTCTTTGCCCCGGCTACGATTGCCGCCTATTGGACGAACGACCCTACCAACGCGATGCCTTTTGCATCTGACGCACTGTTCCCCGCCAAAAAGAAGGCTGGTCTCGACCTGAAGTGGCTGCGTGGTCACAAGGGCGTTGGCGTGTCTCTGATGCCCAGCGCATTTGACGCAAAGGCTACGTTCCGTACCCGTGAGGGCTTCAAGTTTGATGAGACCGAGATGCCGTTCTTCCGTGAGGGCTACCATCTGGGCGAGAAAGACCGTCAGGAAATCCTGCGTGTTTTGGACAGCAACGACCCCTATGCCCGTGACGTGATGAACCGTCTGTACGATGACACCGCACAGCTTATCACTGGCGCACGTATCGTTCCTGAGCGCATGATCTGGCAGCTTCTGGCTCCCGCCAATGGCGTTCCTGGCATCACCATCAAGGCAAACGGCGTGAACTACACCTACAACTACGATCCGGACGGCGGCTGGAAATCCACCAACTTTAAGGATATCAGCGGTGTCGCCAAGTCTAAGTGGTCTGCTGCCACCGCCACCCCCATTGCTGACCTGAACGCCGCAAAGGACGCTGTTCTGGCAAGCGTTGGCGAAGTTGTGACTGAGGTGTACATGAACACCGCTACCTTCCGCAACATGATCGCTGCGGACGAGGTGAAGAATCGGTTCATGACTGTCACCGCAAAGGCAAACGCCGTTCTGCTGGACAGCGAGGCACGGCAGATTGTCGAATCTGCAACCGGTCTGACCATCCATCTGTACGACAAGATGTTCAAGGCAGACCAGTACAGCGCAAGCGAGAAGTATCTGCCCGATGGCATGGTGGTGGTTGCTCCGTCCGGCGCTCTGGGCAGCACTTGGTACGGCACCACCCCTGAGGAAGCCGACCTGCTGTCCGGTCAGTCCGGTGCATCCGTGTCCATCGTGAATACTGGTGTTGCCATCACCACCGAGCTGACCGTCCACCCGGTCAACGCCAACGTCTATGCTTCTGAAATCGTCCTGCCGTCCTTTGAGCGCATGGACGCTGTGTACTGCATCAAGGCTTACTAAGGCGAAAGGAGGAAAGCAGCATGGGAGACCAGTATTCCGAAGCGGTAGTCAAGCTGGGACAGTACATCGCCCCCGCACTTGACCGTGAAATCACGGACGAGGACTACCCACTCTTCGACCTGCTGCTTGATTTCGCCAAAGACAAGATATTTGCACAGGGCTATCCATTCGGCAACAGACCGGACGAGCTGCCCTCGCAGTATCAGTCGTTGCAGATACGCATTGCAGCGGAACTGTACAACCACATCGGCGCAAACGGACAGACGAGCTACACCAACAATGGCATTACTCGTGTGTGGGAAAGTTCCGATGTGGCACAGTCCCTGCTGAACGAAGTGGTTCCGAGAGTAGGTGTTATCGGCTGATGTTCAATGGTAGCCCGCTGGATAAACGCCCGCTGTGGTATTCAAACCCGGTTGGCGAGAAAACGCCTGTCGTGGACGAGTGGGGAAACGAGACTGGCGAATCCGCATACGAATCGTGGAGTCCCCCCGCAAAGCTGATGCTGAACGTCAGCCCCCCTACTGGTTCTGCGGAAGCAAACCCTTTTGGAGCATTCACGGATTACAGCTATGTTGTCAGTTCGTCCAGCAAAAAGCACAACACACCGCTTTATGAAGGTACACACGTCTGGTTTCAGACGGACATTTCAAAGCCCTTCAATTACACTGTGGTCAAGGTCGCAGAGCATATCACAGACACGTTATATGCGCTGAAAGAGGTGGCTGCAAGTGAAAATTAAAGTGAGGTTGAGCGATGCCGGACTTCGTGATGCGGAACGTCAGATACAGGAGTACAAGACCACCCTGAATAAAAAAGCGCAAGAGTTTGCAAAGGCGTTGGCTGACAAAGGGCTTGACGTGGCGAAAGTTCGCTTTGCCAATGCAGAATATGCTGGCAGCAACGATGTCTCTTGCCATGTTGAGCAGAACGGAAACACTTGCACCATCGTTGCAGAGGGCAAGGCGGTTGCTTTTATCGAGTTTGGTACTGGCGTTATGCACTCTGCTTATGGCGGCGAACTTCCCAATGGTGTGGGTGAACATGGCACATACGGCAAAGAAAACGGAAAGCACAAGCGCTGGTACTACTACGGAGAATCCGGCAATGCTGGCACGCCTGTCAAGGAAGTAGACGGCAAAGGTCAGTTGAATTACACCAGTGGCAACGAGCCAGCTATGGCTATGTGGGGGGCTGTTGAGGAAATGGCTTCTCAAGTCGAAGCAACGTGGAGGGAGGTTTGGAATAGTTGATCGATTATTTCAATTCCATTTTCACGGCTGTTGCTAAGGAGCTGCGGAAGCAAGTCCCCGGCATCTTCGTCACTGGCGAAATCAATGACAGCAACGTCAAAAAGTTTCCGTGTGTGCAGATAGAGGAAAACAGCAACCTTCCTGTGCACATTGATTCTTCCGGTCACAGCAAGTACGCTGCTGTTTCCCTTCGTGTGCGGGTCTACTCCAATAAGGACACCGGGCGCATTGCAGAAGCACGTTCCATCGTTGGCATCGTGGATTCTGTTCTTGAACCGCTTAAATTTTATCGCAAATCGTTTGCCCCGTTGAATGGGCTGTACAACAATTCCGTCTATCGGATTGATTGCAGCTACGGGGCAACAATCGGAGAGGACGGAATGATTTACCGAAACTAAGGAGGTAAACATTCTATGAGTACTGCTATCTCCGGTCTGAATACCACCCTGTATTGTGGCGACAGCGCAACCGCCCTGACGAAGCTGTGCGACATCAAGGATGTGCCCGACCTGATCTCCGAGCCGAACCTTCTGGATGCCACCACCCTGTCTGACCCTATGCAGGTCAACATCTTCGGCATTATCCAGAGTGACACCAAGTCCTTTACTGCCAACTACAACAAGACTGACTACAAGAAGGTCAAGGAAGCTGGCTACGATGAGACTTCCGAGAGCAACACCGTGAAGTATTACGCCCTGAAGATGCAGGACGGCTCCGGCTTCACTTGGCAGGGTATGCATCAGGTTGGCCTGTCCGGCTTCGGCGTGGACGAGGTTGTGGAAATGACCATCAACTGCATCTTCACCAAGAAGCCTGAGTTCAGCGAGACCCTGACTGTCAACGGCGGCTAAACCGCAAAAATCGAATCAATCAAACCGGGCAGAACTGAACAACGGATTTGGTTCTGCTCCTATTTATAAAGGAGAGCATTTATTATGGCTGCTAAGGTTATCAACTTTCATTCCCCCGATGGCAAGAACACTTACGAGCTGACTTTCACCCGTGACAGCGTGGAAGCTGCTGAGCGTGCAGGTTTTCAGATTGGCCAGTACACCCAGATGACCAATCTGCTGTCCAACTCTCGTGCCCTGTTCTACGGCGCTTTCATCGCTCGGAACAAGGGCATTAGGCGCAAGGTCACTGACGAGATGTTCCAACACATCGAGGAGAAGGAAGACCTGATGGGCATTCTGCTTGAGATGTTCATGGATGCTTCCAAGTCTCTGTTGGCAACTGACACTGAGGACAAGACCGCAAAAAACGCAACGTGGGAGGTTGTGTAACTGCACAATCTCAGGAAACAGACGGAGAGGGAGAGCCGTTCTCTTTCTCCAAGCTGTTCCACGATGTAGAAGCCTATTACATCTCCATTGGCATGACATACGACCAGTTCTGGTACGGCGATGTCTGGCTGGCGAAGGTATACCGTGACGCAGAGGAGCTACGGGAACGCAGAGCCAACGCTGAAGCGTGGAGAAACGGCTTTTACATGGCATCTGCGCTTTCCTCTACGGTTGGCAATATGTTCCGCAAGAAAGGGTCTAAGCCCATCAAGTACATGGATAGACCACTTCCCCTTACCCAAAAGGAGAAAGACGAGTATGAATACCAACGCGCAGTTGAGGCGCAGGAGCGAATCAAGAGAATGATGTTCTCTATGATGGAAAGTGATGGTGGTAGTGATGGCTGATGTTGATATTACGAGCTTATCCGTAGAGATTTCTGCGGAATCGCAGGGCGCAGAGCTTAATATCGACAAGCTCGCTACCGCCATTTCTAATTTGCGGACGAAAGGCAACGTCACAAAGGTTGTGAACAGCCTTGACAAGCTGGCTAGCTCTATTGCAACGCTGAAACAGGCATCCGCTGGAATGTCCGGGCTGGACAAAATCACCAGCTTTCTGAATGGGCTTTCTAACGTCAACCCGACCGCAAGCGCAAAAAGCATCAACACGGTCGTGAATGCGATCAAGAAGATTCCAGCGGCTGTGTCTGGCTTGAACGGCGTGGACTTTTACTCCATGTCTGGCAGCATTACTCAGCTCACTAACGCTTTGGCTCCGCTGTCCATTCTGGACGCATCGAATCTTAAAGCTCTTGGCAGCGCTTTCAATGCGATCGGAAAGGTTCCTGACCTGACCGACAAGCTGAAAGCGACTGACCTTGATTCTTTTGCAAGCTCTTGTCAGAAGATTTCTGCTGCTCTTGCTCCCCTTGCATCTCAGCTTGACAAGGTAGGCAACGCCTTTGCAAAGCTGCCGCCACAGTTGAGCAAGGTTGTGACACAGGCAAACCGTGTGACTGCTGCCAACGAAAAGCAGCGCAAGAGCTATCTCAGCCTGTCCAATCAGATGAACGGCTTTATGCGGAACATGGCAAAGCTGGTCTCGCTGAAAGCCATTGCTGAGTATCTTGGCAACGCGGTTGCGAAGTTTAACGATTTCTATGAAGCAACAGACCTGTTTCATAATGCTATGGGCAATTTGAGCGGTGAAGCTGATACGCTCATTAGCAAGATGCAGGGCTTTCTTGGCGTTGACCCGACCAAAGCGATGACCTACATGGCTACCATCCAGAGCTTGGGCACTTCGTTTGGTCTGGCCAGCGACAAAGCATACATTCTGTCTAAGAATCTGACCCAGCTTGCCTATGACGAAGGCTCCTATTGGAACAAGGACGTTGCAGAGACCTTTACTGCAATGTCCTCCGCAATCTCTGGTGAGATTGAGCCTATTCGCCGTTTGGGCATTGACCTGTCTCAGGCACGGTTGCAGCAGGAGCTTCTTGCCTTGGGCTTTAACAAGCAGGTTTCTAGTCTGTCTCAGGCAGATAAGGCGGTTCTGCGTTACATTGCCATTATGAAGCAGACTGCCAATGTGCAGGGCAACCTTGCACAGACCATCCAAAGCCCTGCAAACCAGATTAAGATTCTGAAAGCTCAGCTTGATATGCTAGCGAAGTCTGTTGGTTCTCTGCTCTACCCTGCCCTGAAAGCCATTCTCCCCCCGCTGATTGCCGCTGTTCAGCTCATTCGAGAATTTGTTGAGTGGGTGGCAAAGCTGATGGGCGTGAAGGTCGTGTTCACTGATTTCACTAAAAGCGCTGACAGCGTTGGTGGCATTGGTGACGCAATGGATGACACGGCAGATTCGACAAAGAAAGCCGCCAAAGCCCTCAAGGATTACACGATGGGCTTTGATGAACTGAACATTATTGATCCAACGCAGGGAAGTTCCGGCTCTGGCAGTGGCGCATCCGCTGGCAACATCTTGGGCGATGTAGACCTGTCCGGCTACGATATGTTCAAGCAGTACAACGAAGAGTTCGCAAAGCAGATCGATGCTCTCAAGCAGAAAATCAAAGATATGCTGCCGATTATTGGTGCTATCGCCTCCGCACTTGCGTTGTGGAAAATTGTTGATTTTCTGACGGACATTGCGACAGCAATTTCCAAGATGACAGAATTACAAAAGCTGGCTCTTTCGCTTGCAACAGTTGTTGTCGAAGCGTCGTTAGTATTCAGCTTTGCAAAAGGCTACGCATCTAGTGGAAACCCTCTTGAGCTTTTAGGCGAAGTGGTGTCTGCTGCGTTCGGTTCTTTTGTTCTTTGGCGCACAATGGGAGCAGATGGCATTACGCTTGGCATGGGCATCGCTTTCGTGGCAAGTCTTGCAGGCCTTACTTATGCGCTTGGCACTGGCGAAGCGAATCTTGGCGAAGCGAGCACATGGATTCAATCCGCTTTAACTACTGCTTTTGGTTCTATTGCGGGCATCACGTTGCTCACTAATCTTGGCGTAGCCACTGGTACAGCCGCAACGCTTTCTATCGGTCTTGCAGGTCTTATTACCTTTGCGGGAATCACATTCTCTCTTGGCGAAAAGCTGAAAGAATTTCCGGTTCTTGATACCATCATTGCCGCTTTGATGGGAATTTTTGGCGGCGTTGCTAGTGCTGGCGTTGCATTGCTTTTTGGCGCAAGCCTTCCTGTTGCTGGAGCTGTTGCCGCTGCTGGTGTCGGTATTGGCCTTGTTCTTCACTGGGCTGGTATCAAATGGGGCACCAAAGAGAGCGGTGAAAAAACAGATGCTGCCGCAGAAGCCGACATTAAAATGCATTATGTCGAAAATGTTTTTGAGCAGCGCATTGAAGCCATCAAGCAAATTATTGTTGCCAAGTGGAATGCGGCCATTGATTTTATGACTTCTCTTCCCGGGAAGGTTGGGAACATCATAAACAGCATTGGCGAGTGGTTCAGCTCTCTTCCTGAAAAAATCGGCTACGCCCTCGGCTTTGCCGTCGGCAAAATTGGGGAGTGGGTCGGGAACATGGTCGTTACTGTAACAACCGAAGTTCCCAAAATCGTTTCGTCTGTTGTTAAGTTTTTTGAAGAGCTTCCAGGAAATATTTGGACTGCAATTCTCAAAGCTCTTGACGTTATTTCTAAATGGCGGGAGCGTATGGTAGCTTTCGTTGTTGTTGAAATTCCAAAAATCATTTCGTCTATCGTCAGTGAATTCAAAAAACTTCCTGGCGAATTGAGAAAACTTGGCAAATTCATCTGGGACGGCCTAATCAACGGCCTAAAAGACGCATGGAGTACCGTTACAAATGGCATCAAGAGTTTCACTGATGGTTTTGTCAACGGCTTCAAGGACGCTCTCGGCATTCACTCCCCTTCTACTGTGTTTGCGGAGATTGGCGGTTACATCGTTCAAGGTCTTGCAAACGGCATCAATGCTGCGTCTCCCTATGTTGAACAAGCTATGACCAATTTGGCAAACGTTGTTCAGCAGAAGGGCAACGAGATGATTGACTATGGCGCAGACGTTGCAAATGGCTTTGTTGATAACATGGTCAATACGTTTGACGCAAAGTGGAATGAAATCGACAACGGTCTTAAGAGCGACTTCATTGGCACGATTAAGGGCATGATCGATGCGGTCAAAAAAGGCGATATCCAAACCGTCGCCGAAAACACAGCAGCCATCATCTGGAAGGCAATGGGGGAAGAAAACCGAAAACAGGTCAAGTCTTATGCTTCCGACTTGGTTTCCAATCTTACCAGTGCTCTTAAGACTGTTGGTTCCAAAGTATTTTCTTCTGCAAAACTAATCGGGAGCAATATCTTAGCTGGGATTACTTCAAAATTTGGAGAAATTTCCACGCAGGTTGTAGGTCTCGGTAGCAAGATTGCAACGTCTTTTTCCGCTTTGATCGGGCCGATCTCGGCATCCGGCAAGGCGATCAGTATTGGCCTTTCTTCTGGCGTTTTGAGCCAGTTCCCGTCTATCATCGCTGGCATTGCCGGGCTTATCGGTCAAATTGGAGCTGCATTTATGGGTATCTTGCAGACAATCGGCAGTGTCTTGGCTTCTCTCGGTATTCCAACTGGCGTCATCATGATTGCTGGTGGCGTTGCAATTGCAGCCGCCATCGCAGGAATTGTCGGAACGCTTGTTGGAAAGCACGGAACAAGCTCCAGCCCGTCCGTAGACAATAACTACTCGAGCTACCCTGGCACGAGCGATTACGATTCCGCTAACGGCTCTACCACATCTGTTGGGAGCTATTATCCAAGTTCTTCTGCCAGCGGAGCAAGCCCCGAAGAGCTCCGCAGTGCCGTCCATGATGGCTGCTATAATGCATTCCTTGACATCTTCCAGCGGTACGGAGACGAGCTTACCGGAGGGAAAGAACTCAAGATTTACCTTGACGGAAAGCAAATCACTGCGTCCGTTGAGAAACGACAATCTGAGCGTGGGTTCCAGATTATGGGAGACGAAGTTTACAGCTACTAAGGAGGTTTACGTTTATGCAATCTCTCGTCACAGTAAATGGCAGAGAGCTGCCTGAGCCTTCCTCCTACGACGCTACAACAAGCACTATAGTCGATTCTGGACGAAACGTACAAGGCAAAGTCGTTGGGTCTGTGGTGCGGCACGATGTTGCGAAGATTTCTCTAAAATGGAATTATCTTACCGCAAGACAGTGGGCGGACGTCATCGGGCCGTTCACCACAAACTTTTACTGCACTGTTCGGTTTTATAACCAAGCGACTGCAAGCTACACGACAAGGCAAATGTATGTTTCCGATAGAACAGCTGGGATGTGGAGGCGTTCTCCGTCCAACGGAAACGTTATGGGATGGGTCGGAGCGGCTCTTAGCCTTGTTGAAGTTTAAGAGAGGTGATTATTCATGGGCTTTCTGCCTTCCGACAAGTGGCTTGAACAATACGACAAGACACTTGTTCCGGAGATGTTTGTTCGCATCACTTACCACGCCTCTGACGATAAGGCGCAAGAAGACGCTATTGCCAGCTCTTCCAACCAGGCTTTATTCAGCAACACGTTGTCTGTCACAGACCTGGATTCTGCTTCTTTGGCCAATTATGCCACCGGAGAACCTAATTTGTGGGTTCTTGATGGGAGCAAACTTTTGGTCCCAGGTTCAGAGCCCTACGAGAACGCTGGGTATTTAAGTATGGATTGTGTTTCTGACACAAACCATCCGATTATCACTTTCTCTTTCAGCAAAACACACACTGAAAGAATCCCCGGAATTATAATCGTGTGGTCGTCTGCTTTAAATGAATATGCAAAATCTTTTAAACTAACGGTCTATAACGGCAGCGAGCTTGTTGCAACAAAACAAGTTGACGACAACAAGTCTGTTGAATCCTCTGTAGATTTTGAGATTTCCGGATATGATTCAATCAGTTTGGAAATTTTAGAATGGTGCATCCAGGGCCGCAGAGCAAGAGTGGAGCAAGTTGAATTTGGCCTGCGTGTCCAATTTAGCAAAGCGGATTTGCTTTCTTATACGCATGAATCAAAACGCGACCCGATTTCTGGGCAGCTTTCCAAAGATTCCGTTTCGTTTTCTGTTGACAACTCCGAACAACGCTGGAACCCGGTAAATCCAGGTGGACTTTATCGGTATCTTTATGAACGTCAGGAGATTTCAGTTCAGTACGGCATGGACATTGGAGATGCGATCGAATGGATTGACGGAGGGAAGTTCTTTCTTTCTGGATGGACAATTCCAGCAAATGGCATAACGGCGTCGTTTGATGCCAGGGACGCTTTGTCTTTCCTCCAAGATTCCATCTATACCGGGCACACGAGCGGAACCCTTTATCAGATGTGCTTTGATGCGTTGGAACTTCTGGATGTTTCCGGAATATCTTACGAAATTTCGGAAGAATTAAAAAACTATTCTTGCGACATTTCCTCTGATACTTCTTCCTACAAAAATGCAGACGTCCTTCAGCTTGCCGCAAACGCAGCCGGAATGGCTCTTTACCAATCCAGAGATGGGGTCATTCACATTGAACGTGTCCCTCTTGTTCCAGTCACGAGGTCTGGTATTGAGGAAATATCGCTCTTGAATAGCTTTAAATACCCAGAAATAACGTTTTCGACAAAAATAAAAAACGTATCGTGCAAGGTCGGCGGCGAATCCGTTTTTTATCCAGCCGGAGCTAGTGGGAACGGAGCGACCCAAAGCATCAATAATCCGCTTGTATCGAAATCTGTATCTTCTAGCGCAAAAAATGCGTTGACCGAAACATACGCACTTCTTTCTAACAGAAGAAAGGTAAACCTGGAATTTCGTGCAAGCCCTCATATTGATGCGTTGTCTTTTGTGAGAGCAAACCATCAGTTTGGATATGCATCGAATGTTCTCGTTACGGATGCTAAGTATACCTTTAACGGCTGTTTTAAAGGGACGATGGAAGGATATATGGTGGAAAGCGCGAGTGCCCTTAGACTTGACAAGGATTCCGTTTTTGTGGCTCCTGGAGAGACTGTTCGTTTAACCGCAACGCTTGTTCCTTCCTCAGAGGATTCCCCAGCAATCGGATGGGAAGCATCTCCTCCCGGCGTTGTTTCCATTTCCGTCGTTTCCAATAAAGGCGGCGTTTCTGCTTGCGACATTTCTTTTGTTTCCAGTGGAGATGCCGTAGTCACAGCCTTCGTATCTTCCGTATCTGCAAAGTGTAACGTTATCAGTCAGGCTCCGTCTTTGTCGGATATGCCAGAAGGATCGTTTGTCTACATTCAAGAAAGTGGTGCGGATGTAGAGTTTGTTGTTGCAAAACATGAGTATGAGCCTGGCTTAAATGGTCCCGGTAGAACACTTCTTATCAGGAAAGAACCTCTTGCTGAAACAGTGTGGAACCAGACGCACGTCAATACATACGCTGGAAGTTCCATCGACAAATTGTTGAATGGCGATTACAAAAACAAATTCAACGATGCCGTCAAGTCCGCAATGGGGTTTACCTCTTTCTATTACACGGTAGGCGGTAGCACTACGGAAATCAGAACGCTTTCTCGCAGTGTTTTTCTCCCGTCTATTTATGAGATGTTTGACCCGGAAGACAAAAACGCAGATGTTTATGTAAATGGCAGTAACCCATTTTTCAAAAAAGAAGGTTCTGTACTACCAAAGCAAACCCGAAATGTTTTTGTTCAGTCTTATGATGATTCCGCCAATCGTCTTATCCGCAGATGGTCACGTTCCCCTGCATGGCGAGATTTTTATGAAAACCATATCGTGGGCCAACTCGTTGGGACTTACAGTCTTGGAACGTCTAGTGCAGGTAGGATTTTTTTCCTCACAGAGCAGTACAATGCTTGGAGCTCTAACAAGTTCAGCCCTGCTTTCACGCTTCCGTCCACGACTAAAGTCGGCAACGGCAAAAAGATTTTGCTTTAAGGAGGGACTATGGCGATTTGGATTACAGACAGAAGCCAAGACGATGTTGACCGCCTAAAGTTCATTTACGGCAAAGCCGTGAACAGGACCTGGACGGATGAGGAAAAAGCAGAGTGGCTTTCCGGTATGAAAGGGGCTCTTGACTACAGAGATTTTTCGAGAATAGAAACCGGCATATCAGAGCTTGCTTCACTTCTTGGTGCGGACGTAGATGTCAAGACGGACTGGAACATAAACGGGTATCTTACCACGTCAGATGCTACTAGGTGGCTGTCGAATATCGAATCTATTCGTTCTAAAAACTCAGGAGACGCCAAAACTGCGCCGACACCTACGTCTATGGATAGGCTCGGATTCGAGACAATGAACCAACTTGAAAGCATTTTGTCAGACATAGAATCAATCGCCAAAACTTACGTTACTTTTTCTGGCGAATACATGGCTGGGGAGGACCAATATGGTTTTTGAAGACCGCATATCAAAATATCCTGGCAGGTGGACGTTAGTCCGTGAGGATGGGTCGTCTGAAGTTGTAACGCTTGTCCGAAACGACGAACCCATAAAGGATGGTACACCAATCAACGCATCCACTTTAAATGAGCTGAGTACAGTTGCAGGTGCCATCAACGCAAAAGAGGAAGCCGTTTCTGCGGCAAATTCCGCTGCGGAAGAACGTGCAAAAGCAGAACAGGCTGCAAAAAATGCCGCAAAAGATGTTTCTGCAATTGTAAAAGCGGACTCTGAAAATTCAGCTTTGTCTGCGGCTGCTGCCAAGACAAGCGAAACCAATTCAAAGCGTTCGGAATCTCAGTCTGCTACTTATTTGCAGGGCACAAAAGAATACTTTGAGCAGGTCCGCACCATCACCATCGGTGCACAGGGGTGGTACGCCACGCCGGAAGCTCTGAAAGCCGCTGTTCCCATAGGCGAAAATGGCTGGTGGGCGGTCGTTGGTACCACAGACACTATTTGGACGTGGGACGGTGACACCGGCGCGTGGGTCGATACCCGCAAAGAGGTGGACCTGTCAGACTACCTGACGCAGGACCAGATCAGAAAGCTGCTTGAGCAGTACATGCCCCTTCGCCCCGCTACGGCGGACCAGCTGGGCGGCGTGAAGGTGGGCGACTATCTGGACATCGCCCCGGACGGCACCCTCAGCGCCAAAACGCTCAATGACAAGATCGCTGCCGCCGTGGCGGTAAAGTCGGAGCCCCGGCTGGTGTGGAACCACTACGAAGAAACCGGAAAAAAGTGGAAGACCTACGATATCAAAATGCCAGACGGCCTGGACTACGTGCACGTCAAGACGAAATATAACAGCCCTACCGGCGGGTACGGCGAGGAAGTAGACATTGCAAAAGGCAGCACCGCCAATCATAACTACGGAAACGGCACTGGAATTTTCGCATCCAACACGACTTTCCAGACAAACGGGACCCTGCACTTTGCAACAGAAATGTCGACCAGCGGCTACACCGTAGAGATCTGGCTCACCGGCTACCACTACCCCACCCTTGCCGAACTGCTGACCGAGACCCAGGCCGCGCAGGCGGACACGGATGCCCTGGCGGTAGATCATGAATACCGCGTCGCCCTGCTGGAACTGGGGATGACCGACGACACCACCACTGACACCACCACATAAGGAGGTAAAAACTATGTTGTATCGTATCTGTAAACGCCTGATCGAGCGCGGCCAGACCGCTGGCCTTGCGGAAAAAATTGATGTTTTTTACGCACTCGGCCGCATCACCGAGGCCGAGTACAAAGAGCTGACCGAGCTGCTGGCCCAGCAGGAAACCGCCCATGGCACTTAATGCCTACTCTTGGGCCCTGGAGGTTGATCGCAATAAACAACACATTTTTGACCGCACTTTTTAACTTTTTGAGCCGGTTCTTTGCCGCTTTGGCGGAAGAACAGGCAGAACAGGAGGACACGATGGCATCTGTGACCGAGTGGACGGGAGACCCGCCATACCGCTACATCGACGTAAGCCGGTATCAGGGCAACATTACACCGGAGGGCTGGAAGAATGTCAAGGCCGCTGGCTATCAGGGTGTCATGCTCAAGACCGTCAGCACAAACCGCAGGCTCTCCAAGCGAGCAGACGGCCTGTACATCGACCCGACCTTTGAAGCGAACTATCGCAACGCAAAGGCGGCAGGTCTGGCGGTGGGCGTGTATTACTACACCTACGCCACCAGCGAGGCGATGGCCGATGCAGAACTTTCCCTGCTGGCTGACGCCCTGCGTGGCAAGACACTGGAAATGCCTGTGGCAGTGGACGTGGAGGACAACAAATTCAGGGTTCTTGGCAAGCAGGCGCTGACCGACCTGACAGCCTACGCCCTGAAAAAGGTGGAGGACATGGGCTTTTATGCCCAGCTCTATACATACACCAGCTTTGCTAAGACGCGCCTGTATATGGGCGGCGCTGCTCTCAGCCCCTACGACGTTTGGCTGGCCGACTACACCGGCAAGACGCCTGCCGTAACCTTTGCCTACAACGCTCACCAGCACACCAGTAAGGGCAGCGTGCCTGGTATCTCCGGCAACGTAGATCTCAACGTCACTACCCTCAACTACCCCCGTATCATCAGCAAGAAGGGTCTGACCCGTCTCCGGGAGGGTAAATGACCGAAAAAGAAGCTTTACTGTGGGTGCTTGGCGTCCTGGGCAGCCTGTGCGCTGCGACCATCACCATCGACAAGGTGCTGGAAATTATACACAAGTACGTCAAAAAGGCACAGGAGCCGGACAACGCGCAGAACAAGCGCATTGACACCATTGAAAAGCGACTGGCTGCGGTAGAAACCGTTTCCACGCAGCACGCCGCGGCCCTTAGACGCGACATGACGCGATTTGACGGCATCGATGAAGAAATGCGTCTCGTGCTTGTTGGCGTGCAGAATCTTTTGGATGCACAACTTTCCGGCAACAACCGCGAAGGTATGCAAAAAAGCAAATCCGATATTAACAACTACCTGCTGAAAGGAGTAACAAATCATGGAAGCAATGCTTAACTTTATCCCCACCCCCGTCGCCCTGGTTCTGATGGCCCTTGGCTTTGTGTCTCTGGCTGTGGGTGCCATCCGGCTGGGCTACAAGCAGTACGTCAAGCAGTGGGCACTGGAGCTCGTGAACCTGGCAGAAAAAAGCATCATGGGCAGCGGTCAGGGTGCCAAGAAAAAGGCCCAGGTCTTTGCGGCCCTCCGCTCCGCTCTGCCTGACTGGCTCAAGCCCATCATCACCGACGAAGTACTGGATGCCGTCATTGAAAAGGCTGTGTGGATGATGAAAAAGGCACTGGCAGAGAAGAAGCCTACCATCAACCAGTAAAGGAGTACTATATGCCTGTACCTATGTGCGGCATTATCGCCGCTTCTGCAAACGCTATGAATCAAGCCCGCAAGCGTGAAAAGATGTGCAAACTGAAAGGCGACAACAAGGAGTATTGCGAATACTGTCTTCGCGGCAAGGCTGGTGAGTGCATCGAAAAGCAGGCGGATAAGGAGTAAAGCATGATCGAGCAAAGCGTATCTCTCGCATCCAATGGCGTCGTCAAAGTGCCGGGCTATGAGCAGCTGGTGCGCTTTGGCTACACCAAGAACCGGGGCGTCTACCGTCTGCGCATCACCGCCACCGGCGAGTGGGAAGGCCTGACTATCCGGGCTTTCTGGCACGTCCCGGCCGGCAAAGACCCGGCATCCTCGCTGGTGGTGGACGGCTATGTGGCCGTGCCCGCCAGCGTGACCGCACAGCCCGGCAATGGCTGCATCACTTTTGAGGGCAGCGGCGGCACCAAGACCGTCACTAGCGCAGACCTGCGGTACCGTGTCAGTGCCAACAGCGGCACAGAGGATGGCGCTATGCCGGAGCCTGGCACCCCCGCGTGGCAGGAGCTGGTGGATGCCGTGCACACCGATGCCACCGCCGCAGAGCAGGCCAAGACCGATGCACAGACAGCAGCCAGTGAAGCGGCCACCAGCGCGGACAAGGCCGCCGAGAGCTTGCAGGAGCTGAAGGACGGCATCGCAAGCGGTGACTTCAAAGGCGAGAAAGGTGACAAGGGGTGACACTGGTCCCATCGGCCCGGTCGGCCCGCAGGGTGAGCAAGGCCCTCAAGGCCCCACCGGTGACACTGGACCACAGGGGCCTAAAGGTGACCCCGGCCCGGCAGGTGCAGACGGCAAAGATGGCACACAAATCGACGATACCACCGTGACCGACTCTGCCCCATGGAGCAGCAAGCACATCGTGGATATGCTCTGCCCGCCGCTGGAAGAAAGCGGCAACCCTGTCGTGTGCTACCCTGTAATGAGCTATCAGCTGGGCGTGAAAGCGAGCTGGGAACCAGCGCAAGAGGGCACTGGAACGCCATATCCGGCAGGTAGCGGGCCTAACCTGCTGGATATATCTCAATGTACGGCTACAGTAGGTAAGCCTTATGGTGTGACTATAACGATTGATGGCGATGTATTTAAGGTTAGCGGTGTGCCGTCAAGCGAGGTGACGGAGGAGGGCCAATACTCGTTTGCCGTTGCCTCGTGCACTCAAACCGAACTGCGCGGGAAGGGCTATAAAATCACCCCGTTTGCGTTAAAGGGGAATATATCATCTGCGTGGGGACTGCGCACAGAAGATGAAGATAGCCTTGCTATAGCCGCTAAACTGACACCCGGCGTGAATAACGACATACAACTTAGGCTAATGGTGTCCAAAGATACACCAGCCGCCTATGCACCCTACGAAAACATTCGCCCCATCAAGGGCAGGGACAACGTGACGGTCGAGCGGTGCGGGGAGAACCTGCTGGATATGTCCGTGGTTGCGGAGAGCAAAAACGTCACCGTTGACGGGGATAAAATCCGTGTTGTTGATACCTCCGGCTGGGGAGAAAGTTACATCATATTTGATGCCAAATTCCCGGCCGGAACGTACACAATAGCTTTTGATTCCAGCATTGCGAAAAAAGGCCGCTTACTTGTGCGCCCCTTTAATATGGACGGGGAAAAGGCAGATGCCAAAGTTACCGTTGCGGGGGATATATATTACGTTGATGCTAACAAGTATTACAACGGTTACGTGGTCATAAGTTATAATCCTCCGTCTCCGCAAAAAATACAGTTCACGGTTGCCAAGGCGGCATATTTCCAAGTTGGCTTTGCTGGGGGGCTTACCCAGGGCGAAACGGAGGTTGATATTATCAATCCGACGCTTGTCCTAGGCACCGCCGCCCCCACCGCCTACACCCCTTACACAGGCCAAACTGCCGCCCTCACTCTGCCCCGCACCATCTACGGCGGCACGGTGGACACCGTGACGGGTGAGGGGAATGAGACGTGGAAAACTATCAATTTACCTAAAACAGGATGGGTAAAGGATAATTCTACTCAGTTTACTCGATTCAATAATTATACCGCGCTGGAAGCTCCCGCTAACATCAAAGATCAATTCAAAAATATTCTGTGCAATGTTTTGCCATCAAAAAATACCGCCATGGACGAGACGGCGATTCAGCTAGAAAATGCGAATGCCAATATGTTGAGAGTTTCCGTGAACGGAATTAAAACACTTGAAGATTTTTTGAGTTTTCTTGACGCTTATTCCGTGCAAGTCTGTTACAAGCTGGCAACTCCAACGCCTTTCACCACCACAGGCGCACAGCCCATCCCCGCTTTAAGCGGCGTTAACACCGTCTTCACCGATGCCGACAGCGTGACGGTTACCGGCAGGGCGGACCCCATCAAACGAATTACTGACCTTGAGGACGCAGTAGCGTCCATGACAACGACCTAAAGGAGGACTGATTATGGCAATTAAATCCAAAGCCCGGCACGACCTGACGTTACGCTCCATTAAGCGGGAAATCGCTGCAGGACGCGATGTTGCTTTCTGGCTGGATAAGGCGTACACCCATCTGGACAGCGGCTTACTGACGGAGGACGACATCGCAGAGGTGGAGCAGCTGGCGCAGGCGTACTACGACGCGCTGGATGCTGAGGACAAGGCGAAAGCTGAGGAAATCACGCAGTAAGGAGGATATCATGGCAAGCACTACATACGAGCATTTTGCTGACACCAACAAAATGTGCGCCACGCAAGAGCAATTTCGGCACGTCACGAAAATGGTGACAAAATGTCACCTGTTTGCCGTTTTTGGCAATATGGTGCGCAACGCCGGACAGCTGCCGCAGCCCTTCTGGCTCGGTGCTGCCTGTGGCGGCGGCTCGTGTAGTGCTGCCCGCTGCGCTGCGAGGGCTTGACAGACAGAGGATGATCGCCGCCATCAAAAACGCACCGCTTGGGAGGGTAGACCGTAAGATAGCCTTACTGCGGTACGTTGAGCGGCTCCCGCTGCCGGACATTGCAGCACAGACACATTACAGCCGGACGGCGGTAGGCTACCGGCTGAAAGGCATTGAAAAAATGCTGGATGTGTGATACCATAATCTTAATTGGGTGCGATTTCTCACGAAACGCATTGAAGCGGTAGGCTTTCAGGTCTGCCGCTTTTCTTTTTGCACGATTTGTGGTATAATAATCTCAACAAATCCACCCGGCCTCTCGAAGAAGCGCATTAGGGTGGATATTTGCCAGCTAGCCCAGTGCTTTATCTGGGAATGAAAAAAGCGGTTGCCAGATAGGCGCCGACCAGTCTCCCGCCCGCCTACTTATAGTGCGTACCATGCGGGAGACGATTTTATATGAATTATGGCAAATAAAATATATCACTTTTTATCCCGTGTTTTGTTCGCTCTGATTATTTTTGAGGCGACATCAAGTGTTCTAAAAGCCGCCTTTCCGTTTTGGCATAGTGCATTTATAGGCGTTGTTTTATCGGTATATGCGTCTTTGCATTATACGCCATACGATTTATGATTTGAAAGGCTACGGCCTTTGTAGAGAGCGGCATTGCCTACGGGCAGTTCCGCTCTTGATTTTTTGCCTTATTTGCACTAGTTTTGTCGAAACTCTTGCCGTGCAAACTAAAACGTGATATTTTATTCTTGCTCCCAAAGTGAAACCCTTAACAGTTAAGCGCTCATGCGGATTTTTCCGTGTGGGCGCTTTTCTTTTTTGTCCTTCGTTGTACCTTCGTTGTCCTTCACTTTTTGCCGATGCGGTACACTTGGAGCACAAGGAGGGATGTATTATGAGCTATTATCCAACACCCGGAGCGCCCTACGTTCCGCAACAGCCTGTCAATCCTTACGGCGGCATGGGTACGGTAGGGCTTGCCACTTCCTTGCCCAATACGCAGATGCAACAGGCACAGCCGCAGCGTCCGCAGTCGATGAACGGGCAACAGCCTGTTCAGCAGTCGGCACAAGACGGCGGCTGGCTGCTCGGCAGACCTGTTTCCAGCAGGGAAGAATTTTTGGCAATACCGTCCGACCTGTACGGTAGACCGACCTATTGCCCTGACTTGCGCAGCGGCGTGATCTACTGCAAGCGGCTCAACCCGGATACCTGTGAATCCTATGTGCAGGAGTTCTACAGCCCGGAAGCATGGCGGCAGATGCAGGCGCAACAGGCACAGCAGACCGCCGCACCAACACAGCAGTATGTGCCTATTGAGCAGTACAACGACCTTGTGCATCGGCTGGATGAGCTGGAAAAGTGGCAGAAAAGCTTTTCGAAGCCCACTGCCGCAGCGAAGAAAGGAGAATAAGCGATGTCCTCACCGTTTGACGTGATTACTCACAGCCCTATCATGCAGCTTGCAAACCTTGCTCGTGCCGGGCAGAACCCAATGGGTCTTATCCAGCAGTTAAGCGGGCAGAATGCTCCTATCATGCAGGGGCTGAACCTGATTCAGGGCAAAAACGAAGCACAGCTTCGGACGATGGCGCAGAACCTCGCCAAAGAGCGTGGTATCGACCTGAACCAGCTGGCAAACATCCTGAATTTGACCCTTCCGAAGTGAGGAGGCTTTACAATGGATGATTTTGAAAACAGCCATTCCGAAAAAGATTTTGACATCAACAATCTGTGTGGCAATGACAAAATATGGGTTCCTTTAATTCTTGGTTTGATTTTTGGTGCTTCCAGCAAAAAGTGGGATGACCCAAAAGATAAAAAAGACAACCCTCCAAGCTGACTTAACAATCCCAAAATAAGCATCCCTCTAAGCGAAACGCTTCTCAGTTTTGCGGACTTGACAAAAACCGCTTTTGTTTGGCTTCACCCATCGCATACGGCGGTGGGATAGCATACGCAAAACTGAAAGGAGTTTTGTTATGGACGATTTTGCAACTGGCTATCTGGCCGGGCAGGACGGCGGCAATAACAACAGCGGATTCTTCGGCAACGAGGGTCTTTGGGCTGTTATTATCCTCGCTATCATCTTCGGCTGGGGCACAAACGGCTATGGCCGGAACGGCGGCGACAACGGTATGGCGAGCTACATTCCCTATCTGGTCGGCACTGGCGCAACCGGGCAGGGCGGTAACGACACCCGCGCAGCTCTGTCTGAGGGCTTCTACCAGCAGGATACCTCCCGCTCTCTGGCGGGCATCCAGAGCGGCATCTGCTCTCTGGGTTATGACCAGCTGGCGCAGATCAACGGCATCAACGCCAACATTGCGAACGGCTTTGCGGGCGTGAACAGTGCTATCTGTCAGCTTGGCTACCAGAACGCACAGCTGGTGAACGGTCTGGAACGCAGCGTGTCCAATGGCGACAACACCATCAGCCTTGCCATCATGCAGGAGGGCAACGCACGGCAGGCTGGTCAGACCGCACTTGCCACGCAGCTTGCATCTTGCTGCTGCGAGAACAAGCAGCTGATCGGCGACCTGAAGTACACCATCGCAACGGAGGACTGCGCTACCCGTCAGGCTATCGCAGACAACGCCCGCGCCATCGTGGACAACTGCAACGCCAACTTCCGCAGCATGATGGACTACTTCACGCAGGACAAGATTGCCACTCTGACCGCTGAGAACCAGAGCTTGAAGTTCGCCGCTTCTCAAGATCGGCAGAATGCGCTTCTGACCTCCGCGATGAGCGCCCAGACCGACACCATCCTGAACCGGGTCAATCCTCGTCCGATTCCCGCTTATCAGGTGGCAAACCCCAACGTGGGCGTGAACTGTTGCGGCTGCTGCTAACCAACACACTCCCCGATAAAACCGGGTGAACCATCGGGGCAGGGGTAAGACACCTCTGCCCCTGATTTTTTAGGAGGAAAACATTATGGCTTGCAAAACAAGCTGCAAACTCTGCCCGCATCTGGTGCTGAGCCAGTCCGTTACGTTCGCCAATGACACGCTGACCATCAATATCCCTGCTGGCTCTTACGCAGCAGGAGAAAAATATTGTCTGGTCATTGCTCAGGCTTTGCCGGACACGACCACCATCAACGCCCCTGTGGTCATCACCATCGGTGCAGGAACGACCGCATACCCTCTGACAGACTGCAACTGCGCTCAGGCAACCGCTGAGAGCATCCACACTCGCACTCGTTATGCTACCCGTGTGGCAACGTCTGCCACTGGCACCGGCACGTTCAAGTATCTTGGCTGCTTCTGCCGTTCCCACGCTGGTGCGCCCGCGTCCATTTCTTGAGGAGGTATAGATTATGGGCAAGACTAATTTTCGCCGCATGATGATGCTCCGTGAACACGACAAAAACCGTGAGCCGGAGCGTGACCGCCTTGAGGAAGAGCGTGACCGCAGGGAGCGTGAGATGGAACGCCGCCTGCGTAAGCTGGAAGGCGGCAACGACCGCTATCCATACTATGCGCAGGAGGAAAACCGCTACATTGACCCCTACCCTATCCCCCGCTACCCTGACGTAGAGTATGGGCGCAAGATGCCGCAAATCGGCTTCTCGCAGAACGGCGACTGGGACAAGCGGTCTGGACAGTACGAACATGGCGGTGCAGACAGCCGCTCCATCAAGATGCCCCGCCATCACCTTACCCACGATGAAGCGGAGGAATGGTGCGACAGCATGGTGAATGCTGACGGCACAAAGGGCTGTCACTGGACGTTGGAACAGACGCAGGACGTTGCCAAACAGCGCAATATCACCTGTGACCCGAACGATTTCTGGGCTGTCATGAACATGATGTACTCGGATTATTGTCAGGTCGCAAAGCGTCAGTCCGTTGACACTCCGGGCTTCTACGCTGACATGGCAAAGGCGTTCCTTGAGGACGCAGATGCCGCAGATGGCAAGGCATATCTCTACTGGGATTGCATTGCTGATAAGTAAACGAAAGAGGGAGTCGGTGTTTCGCCGACCCCCTCTTATTATCTTGACAACTGATTATCCCAAGTCAATCTGGTCTTTGGATGCTGCAACGGACAGGTTATAGATGTACTCCCCTGCCGTAAATCCGTGCTTTCGTGCTTCTCTCGTAACAAACGTCCGCTCGCTGTCGCTCATAAGGATTGTGATTCGCTTACTACGTTTGCCGTCACCCTTCTGTCCTTGATGGGAAGTGTAAGGCTGAATTTCCATCGTGCGCTTTGCATCGTTGACAGACAGGTTGGTAAGTGCAATCATAATCTGCTGGTTCTGCTGAACGATGGCTTGCAGGACTTCCGTGTTCTTCATCAGCACTTGCAGGATTGCATTGTCCCGTGCATCAGGCTTGTTCTCCTGCGGTGCAAGGCTGTAATAGCCATCCTTGCGGAGAGACGGCAGAACATCATCGAACACCCAACTCTCGAACTTTTCTGCACCGGGCAATTTGCTATGGGTGATAAGACGGTATACGTCACCCTCTGGGATAAAGCTCATTTCTTGCACACCGCTATTTGTAGGTGCGTAGCGTTTTGTTACGCCCTTGCAGTGGTCAAAGACAGCTTTGCGAGGGACTGCGTATCCAAGTGCTTTCGCAACGTCAGAAGCACAGAAGAGAATCTTCCCATCTTCTTCAATCGTGCGAAGTTGCCCAAAGCTACTATTCTTAAAAACGTGAAGTGCATTACATTTCTTATTATCCATCATATCCTCCATATTCAACTGTTTGGCATCTTCCATGCCGACCTCATACGCCTTGTAAGTGATGCGAGATAATGCTTCTGCAATCTCGTAATCATCCTTATTGAGCGAACGACCATTGCTGTTTTTCTTAAAGTTTTCGAGAATCTCTTCTTTCGTTGCCGGAATGTTCATTAGCTTTACCACAAAAATCTTGCTTGTAATGCAACTATGAAGATGATATAATGGATTTATCACCCATAATCGCATGGAGTGTAATCCCTTAAACTGTCTGTTACTGCCAAGTTCCGAACAGTTTAGGGGATTTTTTTATTTTTGATGTTCAAGCCATTGCTGGACAGCTTCACGAACAGCTTCTCCTTTAGAAATGCCGTTTTTTTGACAATAATCCGAAAGCTGCTTGTCCGTGTTCACGTCCAAACGGACGCTTGTGCGAACACTGTTAGGGTTTTCCAGCTTTGGTCTTCCCATTTTTGCACTCATGCGTTCACCTCCACTTTTGAGCGCACATTAAGTATACTATTTGTGTGCTTAAAAGTCAATACCTAATACTGAAAGATACGATACGGCGGGGGGGCGTTCCGTTTCGGAACCCCCTTTTTTAATCCTCCAAAAAATCCTCCAATTCAATCTTCCCCTCTGCCGCTGCAACCGCCAAAGCGTACACAAACTGTCCAATCGTCATGCCGTGCCGTCTAGCTTCACGGTTGATGTACTTGCGCTCTTCCTCGCTCATAAGGATGGTAATGCGCTTTGAACGCTTGCCATCACCACTTGCAACGCCTTGATGCGATTCCGGCATCGGGATTTTTTTCTTTGTCAAGCCAGCTTCGGCTAGTGCGCCGGACACATCGCCTTGCTCGATAAGACGTTGAACTTCCTTCGCCTGTTTCAGCTTCTTTGGCTTACTTTCGCTCACTACGGCATTGTTCGGCTGTGTTTCGCTGTCTTTGGCTTGCTTCGGCTTAATATCGCTTAACTGTGCTTCATTAGGCTGTGCATGGCTGTCTGTGGCATCATTGGGCTTAATCTGTGCTTGTTCGGCTTCGTTCGGCTTTGCTTGGCTTACTTCTTCTTCCTTTGGCTCACTTCGGCTTAATGGCTGTTCCGAAAAAATAGGCTGGAAATCAAACCCGCCAAGCAAGCCTGTGGATTTTTTGCTGGTTGATTTCATTCTGTGTCAGCCTCCTCATAATCCGAATCTTCAAAGGACGGAGCTTCTGGTAACGGCATCCAATGCGTCGCTCCAAGATTATTACACCAATCTGTTTTCCAAATAGGTTTTCCACCGTCTTCTGGATAGAAGTAACACTGTGCAATATCTGTTCCTGTCAACGGCGATGCAACGAGGACAGGATTGCTTTCAAGTTCTCCGTTTATATCCACCATTTCGGGGTAGTGGTCGCTCACTTTAATCCATTCCTTGCTCCATAACCATTTTTCCTTGAAATACTGTACATCCTTCTTATACTGCTCTTTATCAGTGTCGCCACTTCTGTACCAATCACAGCTATGCAAAACACAAAGCAAATCGTACAGAAGCATACTTAAATCTTTGTCTCCAAGCGGATTTTCTTTTCGTGCAATAATCGAAAGCTCTTTTACACGTTCATCTGCAAGGTTATAATCTGGGTAGCAGTGCTGATAAATAGCATTTGCAAGGCTGTCATTTTGATAATCCCAATGTCCACCGCTCATTTTTCTTCTCCTTTTACAATAATCTCTGCCAACGCCTTGAAATCCTCTGCGCTGGTACTCTTTGCCGTGTCGCCGCTGAACAGGCTGTGCCGCTCTGCCTGCGCTTTACGAACGCCCATAGACGGTCTAATCTTCACGTCCAACAGCGTTGTCCCCATGCTCTGTGCAATCACAGGAAGCTGCTCCACAACCTCTTTGGACAGGTTCTCACGGCTCTTGTACTGGTTCAGAAGCAAACCTTCAATCTTCAAAGTTGGGTTGAAGTATCTGCGAACATCGCCGATGGTCTGCGAAAGCTGGCTTAATCCGGCAAGTGCATATCGGTCTGCTGTGATTGGAACGATGATACTGTTGGCGGCGATCAGCGCGTTCACAAGCGCAAGACCAAGCTGCGGGGGAGTGTCCAGCACAATGTAATCGTACTGCCCGGACACGCTCTCAAGGGCTTCTCGCAGACGGAAGTTCTTGCCCATGTCCCGGACAAGCTGCTCGTCAATGTCCTTCAACGCGCTATCAGACGGCAGAATGTCACCAGCTTCACAGTGCTGGATCCCTTCTTCGACCGTTCCCTGCCGTGTCATCACATCAAACAGGGTGCATACGTCCTCTGTCTGTGCGCCGTAGGTGTCCGTTGCGTTGCACTGGGCATCGCAGTCCACCAGCAGAACTTTCTTGCCAAGCAACTGCAACGCACCTGCTAGACAGGTGCTTGTGGTAGTCTTTCCTGTGCCGCCTTTCTGGTTGGCGACAGCTATGATTTTTGCCATTTTTATTCTCCCCATATTACAAAATAACCGTTATACTTAAATTTTTTTGTAGCCTTACCAGCTTCAATTAGCGCCTTTCCTTCCTCAATCGCTTCGTCTGGTTCTACAGTGCCATGTCCACGAGAGCCTACCATTACATGAATCGGCGTATCAATTCCGTCCCCAACGGCGAAAAACTCAACTCTGTTACAGTCAAAGTTGTCTCGCAATTTCGCTATTTCTCTGTACAAAACGGAACTTTGAACTTTTGCCATTTTATCACTCTTTCTTTTTAGTAGAACGGATATGCTGCTTTTATCTCGTCTCCAACCCACAACACAGGCGTGACGTGCCATGCAATTACAGTCCCTTTGATTTCATTACTATCGGAATCAAACCATTTGCCGTTGATTGTATCGTACTTGCCGATTGTGGAACTTTTTTCTCCTGTTTTCTCATCTTCGATGCGAAGTAAAAGCCCACGCGTCCATCCTTCTAGGCTTTTATCCGGCATAACATCTTTAGTCATGTACCACTTGTCCTTGTCATAGCCTTTCGGAAACATTGGAACCATACTCTTTCTCCTTTCTGCATCATCTGCTCAATGTGCTACATCTGACTACTTCAAGAAGCTATCATCAAACGTAGCATAATCGTCAAGGTCTGCTTCTTTCAAAATTGAGTACATATAAGCGCCGGGGTCTTTTTCAATCCTATCAAGTCGCTCGCTGACAAGAATCCTGTATGCATTCTCAATGATGTTCACAACAGCTTCTTTTTTCTTGTTAGGCTTGATGTTCGGATACTTCTCCGGCAATCTCTTTGCCACCAGCTTTGCGGTCAAGATACACTGGCTTTTAGACATCTCCGGCGCAATAGATGCCCAATCCACATCCTCGTATGCGCCGCTGCGGGGCTTTCTGGCAGGTCGTTGGCTCTTTGGAACATCTTTTAACTCTACGCTTTCAACCTCGTTAGCTTCCACGTCTATGACTGGCTCATTAGACTTGAAAGCTACATTGAACTTCACAGCAACTGCATTGCGACCTCTCATGACCTTGTCATATTCAACGCACAGGTCTGATACTTCGTTTATTTCAGCTACCGCAATATCAATGACACGCCGCCTAAGATGCTTGAACTCTTGATAGCTAGGTTCTCTTGCACCAAGCTGTTCCCTTAATCTATCCAACGTAATTTCGGGCTGGCTCACGCCACGTCCGATGAACTCTCGGAGAATTGAATACAGCAAAATGCTATACTGCGATTTCATATTCGCTGTGTAGCGCAAGCGATACTTGACATATCCACGCTCCGCAATGTCGAAGAAAACAGGTTGCAGAAGCGGATTGCAACACAATGACACAGTAATATTCATTAAACTAGGTTCAAAGTTTACAGTTGCTCTACTGAACAGGGGATACAGGTCAAACGAGCCTGAACCGTCACCTCTAGGAACTTCAACAGAGTTGTCGATGAAATGCTTGACCTGTGCTTTCAAATTCCTAGAGTTGATTTTCAACCCCAAAAACTCGCAATACTCTTGTAACGTAAACTGAACCGTTGAAGTTTCAGGGTCTCTCGGATTGATGCGGCTAAGATACACTTCAAGTAACCGTAGTTCTCCTGCTGTATAATCAGTGAACTTTGCCCAAACAAGCTGTCTGCTTTTTTCAACCAAGTTCCCGCCTTTAATATCAGACAATCTTATCACGCCTCCTCTCGTATAAGAGTATATCACAGATAGGTGTACAAATCAACAGCAAGTGTACACCTATTTCCACTTCTTGTACACCTAACTGTCCACATTTCGTACACCTATTTCCACAATCTGTACACCTATATCCATTTTTTGTACACCTCTTTACATTATATAAAACAAGACTATTAACAAGATTATAAAATAACTTCTACTAATAGCAGAAGAAGAAAATTTTCCACAAAATCTTTTCTTTCTCTCTTAAAAAGTGGAAAATACAAAGCGAATATCGCTAAATAAACAGATGTTCAGCATCCGAAAGGTTGAAACGTTTAACGGTTAGGTTTACCTAACGTGTACAAAAAGTGGATGAAAAACTTTTAAGCCAGTGTTATGGGGGACAGATTGACAAGCCGACCAATCACAGACAATAAATTGATGATAATTCGTTATTTATTCCGCGCGAATGTTGTCGATTTACAGACTATGGGGGACGGAATGACAAGGTAAATTTGCCAGATAGGTGTACAAAAAGTGGATGAACGTGTACAAAATGTTCCGCAAAAACTGCGATAATTCGACAATCAGCCAGTTATATTATTGGGATTAACGGTATAGGAATCATTGGACTTCATAGCAGCTTCTGTTCCAGCGTCTTGTGCCTGATAGAGAATCTCCATCTTTGGGGCGGTTCCGTTCGGGTCTGGGTCTGTTCCGGTGGCCTGTGCCATCTCATAGCTACCAGACACCATCCGGCAGACAGCGACCCTATCCTTCAACGGCGTGTGGAGGTTTGCCAAAATTTCTGTCAACACGCCGATGTGGTCTGAGCCGTGATCTCCGTACCGGATATACAGCAAGGCATCTATCTCATAGGAGGAGCACTCCATCATAGCATCTATAAGAATCCGCCGTTTCTCCAAATCAGAAAGGTTATCTTCCAAGTGTTCCAGCAGCCCTGGGTGAATGCAAGCGTCCATGTATCGAGCCACTGATACGCCGCAGCAGGTGAACCAGCGCATAGCCATCGGCAGGGAGATGGCTGCCAGACCTTGCTCCCAATTTGCTATCGTGCCACGATTTACACCCATCTTTGCCGCCAACTTCTGCTGGCTCAAGCCGGAACGCATTCGAGCTATCTCTAATGCTTTGGCTGTTCTTACTAAATACTCATCCATAAATTCTCACCCTTTCAACAAAATCCGGCAAAACTGCCGGGTTCGACAAGCCAAAAAATGGAAAAAGCTGCTATGGAGAACCAACAGCAGCCTATGTTATAACTGTATTGTCAAAAAATTCCAAAGAGGAGTGGAACAAAAATGAAAGAAACTGTAATCTGGAACCATGAACGTATGCCGATCATCGACGGAATGCCTGCAAGCGTTCCCGATGGGCAACCGCACACACCTGAACCGTGGGAGGAAAGCTAATGAAACGAACCGTAGATACTCTGATTATTCCATATGCCCGCAGACGGACGCTGGAGCTTGTCCTGAGCCTTTCTGGGTACGAAGCTGATAAAGATGCTTACCTCGAAGCAAAAGGCATCTTGGAACGTGCCGTAGCCGCCTTAGACGATGGACGTGACCCAGCAGACAGTATCGAACGCATTGACGGACAGCTCGTAGAGCTGTGATTGGAGGAAAGATGGATAGGCGTTGTCCCTTTTGACTTAAACACTCGTGGCTTCCCCGATGTGAAGTAATGGATGCGAAGAAAACGTTCAATTTTTACGAAGTTGTTAAAATAGTATTGACTACACAACTGAAAGATGTATAATCATATCAAATGAACGTCCGTACTTACCGATCGGGAGGATATGCCACAATGAGTGAACAGGAAAGAGCCAAGATTGACCGATTTATTGCATGGCTGCTGGAACATCCTGAGAAGATTCCGGCAGCTGAACAAGCACTAGACCTGGAATAACAGAAAATCCCTTGCGCAGAGCTACACCAGCCCGGCACAAGGGATTCTTTTATTTTACCGGGCATGAACGTTACATCTTCTCGATCAGGTTCATCAGAGCTTCACGCTGTTCCTTCGGCATAGATTCAAGTTTTCTTCTAATCCGCTCCACTGCTGCATCGACTTCGCTTTGCGGCTGCTGGGGCGGGTTTTCTTTATGTTCGCCAGAAACCAAAGTATCTACGCTTGTTCCAAAATAAGAAGCTATCTTATCGAGCGTTTCATATTTCAAGGTTTGCTTTCTACCGTTTTTCAAATCGGTCAAAGACCCACGGCTTGCACCCGATTCCTTGCACATTGTGGTCACATTTACTCCACGCTGCTTGCAGAGTTTTTCAATATTTTCGTACAAGTTTGCCATAATTCCAGTCCTCGCATTGTAAGGTTTGCTGAAATTACGCGAACGCTTAAAAAAGCCTTGCATTTTACGCGAAAGCGTATTATACTAAGACCGTACCGCGAAGGCGTAATGAATGATTTCTAGCAACTTCATTATATTACACTTATGCGTAAAAATCAATAGCCGGAGGTGAAATAATGGCTGAAAAAAAACCTCTGTGTGACTTTGGCAAACAAATCGAGATTGCTCTTATCCAAAAAGACAAGACCAATGACTGGTTGATTGAAAAAGTCAAGGAGGACACCGGACGATATTTTGATCGTTCTTACCTTTTCAAGGTTAAGACAGGGAAGCTGGAAACGCCCGGCATCAAGAAAAGCATCTGCCGGATTTTGAATATTCAGGATTCGGGAGCGTAAGAAGGGAGAGAAAAAATGGCAAACATTCAAGTTTTTGAATATCAGAACAGCAAAGTTCGCACGGTTGATATGGACGGCGAAGCATGGTTCGTTCTGAAAGACGTGTGCGCTGTGCTTGGTATTAGCAATAACCGCATGGCTGCTAACCGATTAGATGATGACGAAAAGGGCGTCAGCCTGATTGACACCCTTGGCGGCAAACAGGAAATGGTGATTGTCAACGAAAGCGGTTTGTACCACGTCATCCTCCGTAGCGACAAGCCAGAAGCAGCACCGTTTCGCAGATGGGTCACAAACGATGTGCTTCCTGCAATCCGTAAGACCGGAAGCTACAACGCACCGCAGCTTACCCGCTCGCAACTTCTTGCAACTGCACTGATCGCAGCGCATGAGGAGCTGGAGGAGAAGGACAAGCAGATTGCAGAGTTGACGCCGGATGCGGAGTTCGCTCGAGCTGTGTGCATTGCGGATAACTGCCGGACAGCCACCAGCATTGCAAAGGACTACGGTCTGACTGCTGAAAAGTTGAACAAGCTACTTTACAGCCAGCGAGTTCAGTATAAAGACAGCGATGGTCAGTGGGTGCTGTACAAGCCCTATCAAGGCAAGGGATACACCAAGAATCGAAAAGGCAAAGCCATTCAGCGCTCCAACGGAAAGACTTATATCCCGAACACGACGGTTTGGACGGTCGAGGGTGAAAAGCTCATCCATGAGCAGCTCAAGAAGTTGGGCATCACGCCGAGAATCGAGACCAGGGCTATTGCAGAACAGCAAGATTTCGGAGGATGGGAGGACTGAACATGGAGCAGATTATCACCTTAAAGGTTGACCTTGAATACCCGGAAGAAGCCAAGTTTGCCATTGACGCTGCGGCCAAGACCTACTCGGATTTCAAGCGTGAGCAGACGACAAGGCGGTTTGTGGAAAATGGTTGCACACCGGAAGATGCAGAGAAAATCGCAAAGTTCATCCAGTTTCTTGACCAGTGCTTTTCTGAACACAATGAAAGAGCTTTAAGAAAGGCAAGTGAAGTGGATGGAGATTAAGTACTGTGAGCGTTGCGGCCTGTATCTTGGCGTGGTCAGACCGACAAAAAAGTACTGTTCAGAATGCAAGCGCAAGGTTGACAAAGAACGTGACAGGGAGCGCAAGAAGGCAGCGCAAGAAAAAAAGAAGCCGGAAAAGACGTTTCCATCCATCGGAGAAGTACAAGCCCTTGCGGACAAGCTGGGCAAGCATTACGGCGAAGTGTCACAGATGCTCGCAACAGGGGAGTTGACCTATGAACGGTAGATAACTACGGAAAGCGAGAAATCCGCTGGCACAGCCGGGAGAAAGACCGGCTGGAACACATTGAGAAAGAAAGAGTGAGCAAAAATGAAAAAAATCAAAGTCAGAATCACATTCATCGAAGCAGTTCTCGGCACTTGGCCTAGCAACCAGAACATCGCGCGAGAGTTCATCGCCAGCAAGTCCCCTGATGCAAACACCATCGAGGACGAAGTTGCCGCTCTGGGCGCTGATGCTGTGGCAGATAAAGGCATGACCGTGTTCCCTCGCAACGAGAACGGCGAACCCATACTGTATGACTACCAGATCAAGGGCTTCTTCAAGGATTCCTGTGGGATGCTGGGGCGTATTGGTGGCAAGACCGAAACTGGCAAGAAGAAGGCCGTGAACGAAAGCGGCAAGCTGACGGCTTACAAGAAGGTCATTGATGGGCTGATTTTCGTTCAGCCCCGCATGATTCCCATTCATGTGAACGGCGAGATTACTGAGTGCCAGCGCCCGCTTCGCGCCCAGACCGCGCAGGGCGAGCGCGTCAGCCTTGCCAACAGTGAGCAGATTCCCGCTGGTTCGACCTGCGAGTTTGAAATCGTTCTTCTGGACGATTCTCACGAGAAGGTCGTGCGTGAGTGGTTGGACTACGGCAAGCTCCGGGGCCTGGGCCAGTGGCGCAACAGTGGCAAAGGCCGCTTCACCTACGAGATTCTCGGCTAACCGCGAGGGCATGGCTTAGCCGCGGCGCGCGTCGCCCGGCAAAGGCATAGTGACGATTGGCTCAGAAATGCTAAGGAAATGCCTAGATACGAAGCGACTTGAGCGGCAATGGCTATGGATGCAAGGCGTAGCTTTGATAAGCAACGGCAAGGCGAAACATCGACGTGAGCAGCGGGGGCGTTGAGAGGCGGTGCATCGCAAAGGCTAAGAGATGCGATGAGTGGAATTGATAAGCGGAGGCGAGGCAGCGCGAGGAAAAGCAATGAAAAGCGAAGGAATTGCGTAGATAGGTGTTGCAGTGGCAAAGTATGGCATAGACGTGATTTGCAATGGCGAAAAAAATAAACGAAAGGAGATAGAAATGAAAGCATTGGTAGAAATCATTATGATATGGGGCACTGTTCTTGCGGTGGTGTTGGCGGTGTTCCTTTTGAACCTGTGGCTGGTACATCTGGTTGAACTGCTGGTCGGCACAAAAGGCACATGGGGAATCATCGTAGCGGCTGCCGTGATGGCAACTGTGTGGATTTTTAATTTTGGAAGCAAAAAGGAGAACCAATGAAAACTTTGAAAGGAATGGCGCTTTCCATGCTCGGTCTGGTCGCAGCTATCGCAGCAGTTGGCTGCGGTGATGCGATTCAAGGATGCCAGACCACAGCGCAGATGCTTGGCTGGGTGATCGTGTCCTGCGGGCTTCTCGCAACGGCTATCTTGCTGTGTGCGTTGGCAGTCAGCGAGGAGACGGACGAACGCAGCGAGCAAGAATGCCGCAAAATCAAACGGGTTGCCCACCACACGAACGGGTGGAGGGATGCACGATGAAATGCCCAATGTGCGGCAGCGACAACATTACAACGGTTGACAGCCGGTCAGACCACGATAGCATCGTTCGCCGCAAGAAGTGCATTGCCTGTAACCACCGGTGGTCTACCATCGAAATTGACAAAGACCAGTGGTACAGTGCGTTGCAAATCAAAGAGGAACGTAAAAGAGGGAGACCAAAAGATGATTAACCTTGACAGATTCGGTGGCGTGACCGAGCCGGAGGACGGCGTGTACTTTATGACCAACGAGCAGATGGCGGAAGCCAAAGAAGCTGACCGGCTGGCTGAGATTGAGGACTTGCAGTCTGAAATCGAGGACAGGGAAGCAGAACTGAAAGACCTCCGTGCACAGTTGGCAGAACTGATGGCTGGTTGATTTTGTACATCAGTGTCAGGCAGATGTGATCGTGCGAGGTCTTCGGGCAATCACAGATTTTGAATATGAGCTGCAGATGGCACAGACCAACCGGATGTTGTCCCATGGCAAAATTGATACGGTATTTTTGACCACCAGTCTGGAATATGCCTACCTCAGTTCTTCCGCCATCAAGCAGATTGCAAGTTTTGATGGAGATATCACCCCTTGTGTTCCGGATTTTGTGGCGAAACTGATCTACGACAAATATCGCGAGAAAAAGCTTTCAGAGCATAGTGATGTGTAAATAAGGAGAGTTTCATGAGTAGCAGAATCGAACAGTTAATTGATGAAATAGAAGAATACATCGAGGGTTGCAAGCCGAAGTTCATGTCCAGTACCGAAATCATCGTGAATAAGGATGAGATTGATGAGTTACTGCGGGAACTGCGTATGAAGACCCCGGATGAGATCAAGCGCTACCAGAAGATCATCAGCAACAAAGATGCGATTCTGGCAGATGCACAGAACAAGGCAGATGCCATCATTGCAGAGGCACAGGCAAAGGCAAGAGAGATGGTAGAGCAGAGTGAAGTGATGCAGTCAGCATACGCACAGGCAAATGAGACCGTCAACAATGCAAACCAGCAGGCACAGGAAATCCTGGATGCTGCAACCAACGATGCCAACAGCATCCGTCTCGGTGCCATCGGATATACCGATGATATGCTTGCCAACTTAAGCAATATTATGACGACTGCATTAAACGATGCAGGAGAGAAATACAACAGCTTTGTAGAATCCCTGACAAGCTGCTACAATACCGTTGTTCAGAACAGAAGTGAGCTCTCCCCGCAGGGTGCTCCGGAAGAAGAGCCAGGGGAAGAAGTTGTCGTACCGGAATATGATCCGGCATCAGAAGAGGAAAGCGAAGAGGAATAAACCAAGCGTTCCTGCGAAAGCAGCACAGCAGAGCTTCCCGGCAAGATAAGGCCAGAGGGGCAGACCGCTGTTATGGATCATACAGTTTGTCTGGGCAGCGACAGAGAGACCGCCGAAGGCGGCGCAGGTAAGGATAGCAGAGACTTTTCCGGCGTAAGGAAGAGAGGACGCGGCAAGCTGTGCGATTCCCGTCGTGATTTCCAGCACGCCGCAGAGCAGGGGCGATGCGGAA